>Ga0194133_10000830_pt1 | contig 58569 bp, 51 predicted proteins | sample TA2KigOf40mmetaG_FD_155448 | JGI IMG/M metagenome (GOLD analysis project Ga0194133, IMG submission 155448) | Freshwater microbial communities from Lake Tanganyika, Tanzania - TA2015055 Kigoma Offshore 40m | ecosystem: Environmental > Aquatic > Freshwater > Lake | place: Tanzania: Lake...
ATTGTAATATAGGTTCTTCAGCGAAAGCTTCGGATTGTAATATAGGTTCTTCAGCGAAAGCTTCGGATTGTAATATAGGTTCTTCAGCGAAAGCTTCGGATTGTAATATAGGTTCTTCAGCTCGTTCTTTAGGAGGGTCAATTATATGATCAATAATAGGTATATCTATTTTAGAAGATTGTTTTTTAGTTTTTTGTCTTGGTTTAATTTCATGACTTATACTAACTTTAGAAAAATTATCATCTTCTTCATCATTTAGGTCTTTTTTAGCCTTAGATACTTCTTTTTTAACAGATTTTTCTAATTTTTTTTTATCTTTTTCAGTAATATTATTGGTAATATATTCCTCATTATATTTAGCCTTTTCTTCTTCACTATTTTTATTTATTTTTTTCTTTTTTGTATTCTTTTCTTTTTCTTCACTATCACTACTACTGCTGCTGCTACTACTACTACTACTTTCATCATCAATTGTAATGTATTGTTGTAAAATATTTTTAACTGGTAATAATTTACGAATTGTTTCATTAATAGATTGTTCAATAATCAATTCAACTTCGCGCATATTTCTTTGATATTCAATTGTATTAACATCATCGTAATATAAATATGGATTTTTCCAAAATTGTCTAGCACATTCAATATATGCCTTATGTATGAAAAAATCCCCATTGGGTATTTTAAGATTAAGGGTTTTATTTTTTTTTTTTGTAGTAATACTTGAAAGAATTTTAGCATGACTTATAAATACGGCTGTAATTAAATCATTTATCCAATCACATTGAGTTTGATTAATAATACGATTATATTCACCTATCACAATATTTTGATTCCAATTGGGTATTCTTGATAGTAATATTTGAAACATTTTCATTGGACTATCCCTATTATTTTTTTTAGCCTCTTTATAGATTGAATTTAATCCTTCATACATAACTGGAACTAATAAATTGCTTAATTGCTTAGTATATTCCTGTTTGACTTCTAATAAATAGTGTGAATATGCCTCTTTACTCATTCTATATTGAAAGATAAGAAAGATTAAGTATGAATTAAACTTAATTTAAAAGGTTAGAATACAAAAAAACATTTTATTATAATATATTATAATATGAGTTTTAATAGAGCCGCATATGACGATGGTGCTTATAGACAACAGCTTAATCAATCTGTTAGTGTAGGAAACTATTTTTTAGGGACACCTAATAATTTAGATGAAAATTGTGAAGCTTGTTATCCATATGCTCCAACAGTAAGATTACAAGTTCAAGGTGATAGTATTTTAAGGGATACCCCATTAATAGATGTAGATAGTGAATTATTAGGATTGAATAGACATTTATCTAGAGATCCAGCAACACGTTTTATACCTTGTTGTCCTGGAGCTGCTTGTAAAGGCGGATTACCATGTGGAGGGGGTGTGTTAGAAGAATGTACCAATTGTAAGGCTAATCTTAAAAGAGGCCAACGTCCAGCAGATGTGAACCTTAGACATTTTAAGGATTGTTTTTTTCCAGAAGAATATACAAGATTAAGTAATGGTCCCTGTACACTAAGAGGAACGGGATGGAATCGATGGGAATGGTTATGTCTTGACCCACAAGAAAGAACACAAGTTCCATTTGATTTTAATATTAGTAGTCGATCTATTTCTAAAGATAATCATAGACCTTGTATACCCAAACCAATTGATCCCACTCCAACTTTACCCAGAGGAGGCAATTTACCATGTGTCAAAACAACTCCTGTATGTAGTAATAATATTTTACCAGCTGATATTCAATGGCGAAAATGTGACACTATACGTCAATACTAAAAAAATTATTTTTTTATAAATGATATATATATGGAAGTAAATAAGAAATCTATTCATTTTATACTACCTGGTGGCGGTGTTCGTGGTAGTTTTCAAGCAGGATTTATATATCATTTAAAAAAAAATTATAAACATCTATTTGAAATCTATCAAATTGATGGAACAAGTGTAGGGGCTCTTAATGGTCTATCGTTAATGTTAGAGGATCATGAACATATAAAAAATATATGGTATCAAATAGATAATATTGAACATATATTTAATCCTTGGACATCTAAGCCTTTTTGGAATAAATTTAAAACTATTTATCAAGGTTTTTTTCAAAAAAGTATTTATCAAAATGATGGTTTAAAAAATATTATTTATGATAATATGACTAAAATAAATAATAATTTATTAGATAAATACAATTGTATAGTGACCAATGTATATACTGGTGAATATGAATATATAAATGGTCTAAATGAAAATATTAAAGATTTTGTTTTAGCAAGTGCTAGTCCATGGATTATATCACCAATGGTCTCTATTAATAATTATATATATATTGACGGTGGACTATTACAAACCTATCCTATTGAAAATATTAAAAATAGTAAGGCTGATATTAAATTATTATTGGGTTATGATAATACGCATAGTAATAAAATAGGTATGATAGGTGATAATGTAATAACGTATCTTAGTAGACTTATTGATATTAGTAGATTGAATCAATCGAATATAAGTAAATTATCAAAATATATAAATAAATATAATATGATAGCTTTAGAAAATCCATTAAACTATCCTTTTTTAGATTTTCAGAAGGAAAATATTATAGTTGGATTTGAAAAAGGGATTGAATCTGCTGAAGAATTTGCTAAAAAGAACTTATTAAATATATTATCATAATAAAAAATATATGGAACAAAAATAGAAAAATAAATACATTTTTCATTACCATATGGAGGAATACTTGGTTGTTTTTAAGGAGGATTTATATATCAATTAAAAAACAATAAGACCATATATTTTAGATATATCAAATATATGCTTGTAGTATAAGTATCTTAATGATGAATTACAAAATATGATAAAACACATATTCAATATATAAATTATTGTATTGATTGATTATACAAAAAATAAAATTGTATAATCATTTAATAATATGTATTTTTTGATTATTCATCAAAATCTTCCGCATGTAAATTTTCATCATTAACTTCTTCTGTATCAGCATTAATACGTCTAGATAATTGTAAATGAAAGGCATCATCTCTAATATTTACAGTAGAAACATCGCCAGCAACTATTTCATCATCACCTGGTTGAACTACTTGTGGTTCTGGAATAGATTCTTCAGCTTGTTCGGTCATTCCATACAAAGAATATTCATCTACATTATCCATTTCTTGATTTGGAAAAAAATCACCTAACCCATTAGCACGATATAATTGATATTGCATCTTTCTTGCGGGTTTCATTTGTTCAACTCGTTTTTTACGTCTATCGTTTTCTTTTTTAATTAATTCACGTAGATGATTTTTTACTTGTTTATTTGTCATACAATTGATTTCAACAACTCTTTTCAATTCATCAATTATAAATTCATTTACAAAATCAATTAAAAATTGCTGCATTTCTCTATCTACAGCTGTTTGAATAAAATTAATAATGTTTTTTTGAATAAAATAGTAAATAATAAAATTAATATATCCTGGTTTAAATAATGATACTTCAATCAAACTATTATCAATAGAATTAATTCTATTTACAAAAATTGATAATTTATTAATAGTATCATATGATACTATTTTATTCATTTTTTCTATTTGTTCTAATGATAAGTTTTTATATATTGTACTTTCATAAATCAAGTCTTTGATTTTATAGTCTCTAATATGTAGATTTTGACTTAACCCTTTGTTAACAAGATCACTTAATTCCTTGTGTTTTTTATGACTCTCTATTCCAATAAATGAATAATTATCATCTTTTAAACGCCAATTTACAAATTTAAAAATAGATTCAGCTACTATTAAATAATATTTCTTTAATTGATCAAAACTATTATAGTTAAAATCTAATATTAAAGCATTTTGACGTATTTCATATTGTTTATCTATTTCATCCGATCTATATCCTTCAATCTGTATTTGATTAACTAAATTATCTTTCTTCTCTTCATGGTTATTTAAACAACCGCTTAATACTTTGGTTAAATCAAAATTAATACCTACTTCTTCAAGAGGTTTCTTTTTACCGGCAATATTAGGAACTACAAAATTAGCAAAATCTTTAAAAACGCTATCAATATTAGACTGACTCACATCAATCGATTGAAATTTATTATTCAGTTCTATAAATTCTTTATAAATATCATTTCCATCAAATGCATTGATTTCTGATTGGATTTGGTTAAATAATTCTTTATATTTTTTAAATATTTGTTCTTTTTGTTCTAATATAGTTTCATATTGATATTTAAATTGTATAGGATCATATGCTTTTTTGTTTATATATATGTGTGATGAAATATATAGTTTTTTTAGTAATTCATTATATAGATTCATAAGTTCTAAATCTGATTTATTATCAATAATATCATGTATTATTTCATGAATATCCCATAAATATTTACCACTAACAATATCTTCTGATATTAGTCCTGGTTCATTTGTATTAAATAAATTATCAACGCGTTTAGTTATTTCATTATCACTTAATTCCTGATTTGTTGTTTTTATTATTTCAATTATTTTAGAACGTGATACACTTGAAACCATAGATAAATATTCATCGTAAAATTTAGTATATAAACGTTTTTCGCCATTTTCTCCTTGAAAAAGACTATATATTTTAAATAGTTTTGATATTCTATCTTTTAATTCACTACTATTTAATAATTTTTGTGCATCATTAAAATAGTCTAATAATTTAGGAGGAACTATTTCTATAGTATTTTCGATAATTGTTACAGATTGTTGATTAGGATTATAAAACGCGTTAGGTTGTATTTGAATCATTAATTCTATACATAATTTAATAGTATCATTTTTAGAAATGAAAAAATCAATATAGTTACTCTTTAAATAATTTAAACAGCAATAATTAGAAAAACTTTGACCAGCATAAATTTGTTCGGTTTCTATAATGAATTGTATACTATAAAATAAATAATAACTTAATTGAAATGAAATATAATTATATTCATCACTAGTAATAGACTTATCTTGTAATTTAGTTTGTAAAGATTTAAGATCTATTTTTTTTATCTCTTCGTCAACATTGCTTAATTTTAAAATAGGACGAAATGTTTTCCAAATCGTGCTCTCAGAAACCGATAAATTTGCTAATTTTAATTGTTTTTTATATTGTTCTTCTTTTTGTTGATGTTGTATCATATATGCTTTATCATTACTAAAGGAGTTACGAAATAAATCTATTAATAATTGTTTTAGATTTTGACTTGTTAATTGTCCACTATAATAATCTTTAAATCGATAGAATACACTTTCTTTATTACTAACACCCTTAGCAGTGCAATCTAAAATTTTTGAAAAAGTATCAATTAATAAATCCTCATTTAAAATATAATCACTAACATTAGAAATCCGACAACTACTAAATCGTTCTCCAGTAGGTCGTATTTTTATTTCGGGATCACTAATAATTAAAAATGCTAATAAATTTACAACAACACACAATATCATATTATTTGCCAAGTAATCAGTATGGAATTTAACTATTGTAGGTTGACTTGATTCACTGCCAATAGTTCCAAAAGCATTTTTAAGAAATTTAGAAGGACCTACTGCTGAACTATTTATACTATTGATAAATTCTTCTGTTAAAATAGATTTATCCTGGATGACTCTATTACGAGCATCTAAATATGTATCATAAAATGAAGCTGATTTTCCATTAGCAGATTTTATAGTTTTATTAAAAAGTGATGTTACTTCAGGTGAAAAATATTTTTTATTATTCATATATAACGCATATTCAAAATCAAATATATTAATAAATTCTTTATTATACATAACAGCACTATTATTTATAATTTTAACACATGTATCTCTATCTAGTTTAAAATTTAATATTGTAGATAATTCCATCAAAATATTACTATATAAATACAATTGTAATTCTAATTCTTTACTTTTAAATAAATAACTGTAGTCATCTTCTCCTTCTAGATAATCAAAAACTGCTTCTCTTACACGAATAACATTATCATCACCATCAAATCCTTCCATATCACTTTCTTTATTAAATCCAATAGTTTCTCCACAATTTTTACAATAAATATAACGTAATTCAGGGTTAACAACACCATAACTATTTTCTAATAATAATTGTAATTTATTACGTTCAATATTTGATTGCCATGCTTGTTTAACTTGTAATATATAGTGTCGGCAACAAAGAGGGACACGCGTATCTATAATATCATAATATACAAATGACCAATCATCATCATCAACACGTTGAATCTTGTCGTTTATTAATTTACGTTTAAATAAGCCATGATTTGTTATAAATTTTTCCATTTCAGTGTATCTTACATCAATATCAGGGATATTTAAAATGAATAACCATTGATTATGATATAATTTATATTGTGGATTTTCTATTTCAGTATTAATTGCAACTTGATTAGGTAATATTGTTTTTATGACATTACTATTTTCATATTTTAATAATATTTTTTCTAGTATATTTCGTCGTTCATATGATATATTAGCATATATTTCTTTTTGTTTTTGATAATATAAAATAGTATTGATAATTGTTTTATACATTTCTAATTCTTTATACATAGTAATAATGACTTTTGGTAAGCATGTATTTTCATGAACGGCACATTTAGTGTTTTTTAATTCATCATCCCCTGTTCCATGATTATAATTTAGTAATTGAGCTATTTCATCAACAAGAGAAGCATCATTTCCTTCCAGATTACATAAAACTGCTAAATGTTTAGGTGGTTTATATACTATTGATTTTTTACCTAAAGTTGCTACTTCAACTCTACAACTTTCTGGAACATTTAATTTAAATACCCATTTATTTTGTTTACGTTCATATATATTATATTTATCATTATCAACTAATAAAGCAAACATTCCATCAACAACATAAGCACCAATTAAATGTCCATTTTTATTTTTTAAACCTTCAATCATTTCTTCATACCAATCTTCTGTTTCATATGGATAAACTTCTTTAATTTTTGCTAAACTATTTTCTTTATATTTAGCATATATTGAATTTAAAGTAGAAGTTTTATCAAATATTTTATCAACTATTACATCTGTTTTGTCATTATCGTCAATTAACTTATTATAATTACTATAAAATTTACTTAAATGATAATCTTGACATCTACTATGTTCCAATTTATATTTTAATAATTCTCTTTGTAATGATATAGAAACATCTTCCATTAATACCTTAACATTATCTATATCTGAATATTGTCTTAATAACTTAGTTTCATTTTCTAATATTTGATAAAATCCATTTGTAGCATAAACATACTCAGCAAAATAATTAAAATATTCGCTACTATCTTTAACAAACATATTATGATATAATTCATTAATAAGTCCAATATTAGAAGGATTATGTTTTATATCATCAAAATTATAAAATCGTTTAATAAAATCGGCATATTTTTGTATAAACTCATCTTCTATTGAAAATGATGGTGTTAATAATAAACGAATAGGACTATTGGAATATAAATAATTTGAATATCTATTAAAAAATTCTTGGATAAATAATTGAAATCCACTATCTACTGTATCATATATAGCATCAATACCAAAATAATATTTTAATATATGATCGATTAAAGGTTTATCATATTGTTTTAGATATGTTGTTAATAAATTAGATATATCATTGATACTAATATTACGTATTTTAGTTATTGAAAATAATGTGTAGTATATATTATTGAAAATAGTTTGTATTTTTTTATTAATGTCTATATAATATTGTGAGTCATCCTTTTCTTTTTCATGACTTTCTTTATAGTCAATATATCGATTATTTAAAATTTTTTCTATATTTTTTATAAAATGAATATCTAAATTTTTAATAGATAAAAAGTATTTTGATAATATTTTATTTAAATCTGTAATATTATTAATATTTTTAATCTTAGTATCTTCAATTTGAAATATTTTATTTTTATCTGGTAGTATTAAATTATATTGAAATAAAAATTCTTCTTTTGTTAAATATTTATTAGTTTGTGAAGTATTAAAATAAATAATATTATCTTTTGTATAGTCTAAATTTAAAATAGGATTTTCTATATTTATAGTTGTTTCTATCATTTGTTTATCCATTTTAATTTGTCTGGATTGTATTACTCTATCTAATACATTCCATAAACCATTTTTATTATCAATATAGTAATCTATTTTAGATTTATCGTTATATTTATTTTTTTTAATTAACAAATTATTTGTAGGTTGTGTTGTATATGGGGATTGTAAATACATACCTACAATATATAAGTCTTCTCCTTTAGTAGCCATAACTGTTTCAGGTTCCTTAGATATACTATTATTAAAATTACTAACAATTCCATCATGTATTGGTACATATTTGTCAGCTGGATTAAAATATTTTGATTCAGCTGTTTTGGCAGTTCCATGACATTCGCGACTACCTACTTTTTCACCTATTAATGTTTTATCGGGTCTGTCATAAATAACTAATTTACTTCCTTGAATTCTACGCATATTTTTATTCATGCCATTTAAAGGGATTTGAGGTGAAATATATCTATATACATCATCATAATCAGAACATCTAAATTTATATCCAGGTAATACAAATTCTTTATCTGTTTGATATATAGGAGTATAATTACTATATATCGGTTCAACATAATCAACTAGTTTTTCTATTATTACTCGATTACCTTGTTCATTCTCAGAAACTTCATATTTTTTAAGTGGAATAGGTAAATGTTGACTACCATATATTAATATTTCTTGAAATTCGTTATAAGTTATTTCATTAGATAAACTAACTTCTTCGCTTGACTTTTCATATAGAGTAGTGATATCAATTATATTATTAATAATATTTACATCTTCATTACTTCGAATATAATAACGAACATCTTCAATATCATCAATAAATTTATCATCAAAAATATATTTACAATCAAAAACAATAGGTCTAATTATTGGTGAATAAAAATGGCCATATTCATATTGTTCAATAATAGGATTATCACTACTTTTTGGTATAAATTTATAATTATCAATTAGGTCGCCGAGAATTTTTGCTTTTTTTTGTATATTACTATATGCAAATTTACTTGGATTATTTATTTTTGATAGATAATATTCGTTAATTACTTCAATTTGTTCATTAATAGGATATATTTGTTCAAAATCTGCTTTTTGAATATAGAGTGCTTCAAGATTTATAAGTTTGGGTTGTAATTGTTCCAATGTAAAATTGTATACCTGACTAGGTAATTGATCAATTAAAAATCTGTTTTCACGAATAATATCTAAAATCTTATATTTATTATTAACAAAATCAGATCTATCCCATACTATTTCTAAATTATTTTTTGTATCTTCTAGTACTAAATGATCAATTGTTTTATCTTTTACAATATATTCGATTTTTTGGGTATTTTCATCAATAAAACAATATATAATTAAGATTTCACCGGATGAAATATCACTATAGATTTGCTCTAAATCTAAAACTTTAACCTCTAAATCCATAAATTAATATATATATTATACATAAAGAAAAACGAATATAAAAATATATATACTTATTTTTGTTGTTTAATGAATAATAATAGAAAAAAAGGGAATAAGGGTTATAAACATACTGAAATAAATAGTAGTGACAAATTTTTACTAATTCCACAAAATAATAAATATATTAATATTTATCATAATCATCCAATGATTCCATCCATGGATAAAAATAAAGAACTAAATAAAACACGTATTATAGTAAAAAAACCAATTAATATGAAAGATAATGATACTACTAATGTAAGAAACAATGAAGATGAATTTATAGGTCAACTATTTGGTTCACTTTTTAATGGAATAAATCCAAATAATATCAATATACATAATATCAAGCAGAAAGAATCTCCGATTTCTATTATAAAAACAAATAATGAGGAAGTAGTTGTATCTGTAATTGATAGAGAAAAGCTATTATTTATAGAAGAGAAGCCTGAAAGTCTAGATGATTTAATTGAATTATGTAAAATAGTAGAATCAAAATATAAAATAGATGATTACTATAATTTTGATTTAAAAAAATTAAAAAAATTAGAGAATCCTTTAATACGTTTAAAAAAAATGGTTGGATTAACAGAAGTAAAAAATAAAATAGTAGATATTATTTTGTATTATTTACAAAGATTAGATATTAAAAATTATGATATGTTACATACTATTATTGATGGTGCTCCAGGTAGTGGGAAAACTGAAATAGCATTTATTTATAGTGAAATATTAGCATCTTTGGGTGTTTTAAGCAAGGGTATTATTAAAAAGGCAAAAAAACATGATTTAATTGGCGGTTATTTAGGTCATACTGCCCTTAAAACAAGTAAATTATTGGAAGAAGTAAAAGGTGGTGTATTATTTATTGATGAAATATATAGTTTAGGTAATTCGGATGGTAAGGAAGGTAAAGACATCTATGCGAAGGAATGTGTAGATTTATTGATGGAATTTATGAGTGAAAATAAGAGTGATTTTGTGCTTGTTGTAGCAGGATATAAAGAAGATATTCAGCGTTTTTTCTTAAGTATGAATGATGGTTTAGAGCGTAGATTTCCCATACATTTATCTATTGGTGAATATACACCAGAGGAAATGAAAAGTATATTTTTAAAAAAAACGGCTGAAATGAAATGGGAAATAACGGATAATGCTATACCTGAAGATTTTTTTAAAGAAAACAAAGAATATTTTAAATTTTATGGGGGAGATATGGAGATGTTATTATCTAAATGTAAATATACACATTCAAGGAATCTTGTTCACAATCATGATAAAATCCATAGAATCATAGATGAAAAAGATTTTAAAGATGGTTTTGAATTGTATAAAAAAAATCCAGAGATTGAAGATAGAAAAAAAAATCCAAAATATTTATCTTTTTATTTGTAAATAAATATTTTAACATAAAGTTTAAAAATATGTAAAAATATATAATAGTATGCTTGTTCCTATTGAATATAGAATTAACAATGAAAAAACGGAAAAGGAACTAAAAATAAATAGTTATCATGGTTTTAAAAAAAAGGATTTATTTAAATTTTTAATTAATCAAATAAAAAATCAAAATATAGAAAATTCTAATTATTGGGTTGCTGAGTGTTTAATGAGCGGATATCTTTCAGAATTATATGAAAAGCTAATAGAAGTTTACTATGCTGAAATAAACATTAAAAATCCAGAATTAATATTATATATTTGGTCAAATTATGAGCGATATATTGAGCTTGTCAATCAACATGAAAATATATTAGATTGTAGAAATGACCAGGAGATACGTAATATTTTATCTACTTTTGTAAGTATATTATCAATTAGTCCACAATATAATTTACCAAAATTATTAAAAATTACAAGCATAGATTTACAATCTATGCCAAAAATAAGATTAAGTTATTGTAATAATTTAGAATTAATAACACCATTTATTAAAACGGGTGACCCAAAAGAAATTATTATTCCTTTAAATGAAATATTATATCATTTAAAATCTCCTAAATCAAATAGTTATGACTTAGTAATTTATTGGTTAAGTTGGTTAGTAGGTTGGGAAACAGAGTATATAAAAAAAAATGATCTTGGTGCTTGTGCTGAGCGTGAAAATGTGAAAATAGAAAAATTATATTGGAAAGATTTTATATGGATATTGTGGGATATTTTATTTGCTGAAGCCGAATGGAAAAATGATAATAAATTGAAAGAAATTATATTAAAGTCCTATAAATTTTATTTGTATTATTATAATAAAAAAAATCGGTATAAAAAAATATACTTTATTATTTATTGTTTTTTATTTTTTGTCAAATACATTGATTTTATAAATTTTTATGGAGGAATAGCTGATTATTCTAAAATAATATTAGCATGTGCTAATATAAATGCTTTATATAAACATATGGAAAAAAGTTAGATAAATACCATTTATCGAATTCGTTGTAAAGCAATATTATCATAATTATCATTTAATAGTTTTTCAAGGTCATATCGTAAGCTAGTTGGAACAGATTTTTTAATCTTGATACTATTTTTTTTTGATTTAGATTTTGTTTTTTTTGATGTTTTTTTACTACCACCTTTTTTACGACTACTATCTAATTTAATTTTAACATCTCTAAAATATTTATTAGGTTGTTCACTTGAATCATATATTTTTGTATCTATAATATTTTTTTTCATATAATTTTGTTGTTTTCGACTATTCATACGATGATTACTTCTTGGTGATATTTTTCGACTATTTGGTTCAGATTTTGATAATAGATTATCAATAAAATTTTTTTTTTCTTTATGTTCTAATAAACGTTCTACTGCCGATTTTTCTAATGGTTCAATATGTTTTTTTTTTCTTATTTTTTTTATATTTTGCTCTATATTTAGGTTAGATAGTATGGATTCTTTTGGTGCGATTAGCGTTTCCTTAGATATTATAGTTGATGGCTGTTTTACTACATTGATTATTTTTTTGGGACTGGCATTTTGTGTTAGTGTAGGAACTGGCCCTTTAAAAATGGGTGGAGGTAATGTTTTTTTAATAGCAGTTTGATTATTATTTTTTTTTGTTGGAATATAAGTCATTACAATATCATGTAAAGCGTTTTTATTGACAACCATATATATATATTATATTTTATAAAGTTTATTTAAAATTATAATAGAAAATTAAAAAATTTGATTTTAATTATGAATTTATCAATAATAATATAAAAATATCTTTAATTATTTGTATAATTGTATTGATTGAATCATGACAATTACACTTGATAGTTTTTTGAAACAATTTAAATTACCTAAAGAAAGTAGTCAAATATATACACATACTAAAATATCAGGTGGAAAATATGCTATACCTGATAATAAAATGGATGAATTTTTTGACATTTATCATAGAGAAATATTTGAATTAGAAAAAGAGAGTACTCTTACTGAAGCAAACAGTAAAATTACTCAATTAAAAATAGATCTTGATTTTAAATATACAACAGAAGATAATATAGCACGACGTGTATATTCACAAGAAACGATTGACCAAGTAATCAAGTTATATATTAAACATATTCATGAATATGTTCATGTTGCGAAATCAAATATGTTAGTTTTTGTTATGGAAAAGGCAGGTGCTAGTTATGACCCAAAAAACAAAGTAGATCAAGCTACTGGATTAAAAATAATTAGGGATGGTATACATATTATGTTTCCAGGAATAACAACACATTCAAAAATAGCTTTTAAAATTAGAGATGGTGTATTAAGTGAAATTGATAAGATTTTAGGTAAGTATAATTTTTGTAATAGTTATAAAGAAATAGTAGATGAAAGTGTAATAGAACGTAATAACTGGTTTTTGTATGGATCAACTAAACCTAATCAAAGTGCTTATCTAGTGACTAGAGCTATACGTTTTGAAATAAATGAGGAAGGAGAGATAATTCTTAATGATTTTGATGTAGGAACATACACTACTTTTGACTATGTTCGTATGTTTAGCATATTAAATCGAGATAAATTTCCTTGGAAAATAGCTATTAAAGCTCAATATTTATCAATATTAGAAGCCGAGGGTATCATTAGTAAAAATGAATATGAAAAACATAAAGAAGAGAGTAGAAAACGTGGAAAACGTGTTAAAAAACGCTCGGCAGAAGATATTGAATTGATAAAAAAACTTGTAAGTCTATTAAGTGAAACACGTTCTGTAGAATATAAACCTTGGATTGAATTAGGTTGGTGTTTACATAATTTACATAATGCTGATGATACTCTACTTGATGTTTGGATTGAATTTTCAAAAAAAGCAGCTCAATATGCGGATGAAGCAGATGAAAAATGCCGTGAATTGTGGCAAAATATGCGTGATGAAGGTATGGGAATCGGTAGTTTAATTCACTGGGTAAAAATCGATAACTTTGATGGGTTTAAACTATTAGAATCAGAAGATATGAATCGACAAGTTCGTCTTTTTATTACTAAAAATAAATTAGAACATAATGATATAGGAAAACTATATCATAAAAAAAATAAACATCATTATATTGCGGTTTGTAAAAATAAGAATAAATATGCTTGGTATCAGTTTGAAGAACATAAATGGAATGAACTAGGTAGTCATTCTAAGCTCCGTAAAGACCTAAGTGATGATATTAGTCTAGTATTTAATAAACAAGCAGAATATTTTACAAGTATGGCAACAAATATGGGAACAGAAGACCCAAATTATAATAGTTATCAAGAATTTGCTCAACGGGCTTTAAAAATTTCACAAAAACTGAGACAAACCGCTTTCAAAAATAGTGTGATAACTGAATGTCAAGATGAATTTGTTGATGAAGCAAAAAATTTTATTGATAGGATGGATGAAAACGTTTATTTGATCGGATGTAATAATGGTGTATATGATTTACAACGTATGGAATTTAGAGATGGTCGTCCGGATGATTTAATTACACTATCGACAAAGATTGATTATGACCCAGATATTTCTTGGAATGATCAACGTGTCATCGATATAATGGATTTTATCTCTAAAGTTTTACCTTGTAAAAATGTAAGAGAGTATGTATTACAAATTTTTGCGAGTTGTTTAGATGGATCAACAAAACGTGAAAAACTATATGTTTTTAGTGGTTCAGGTGGTAATGGTAAATCAAAATTAATTGAATTATTAGATAAATGTCTGGGTGATTACAGTAAAGGTATTTCAATTGCTTTACTTACTAAAAAAAGGGCAGATAGTAATGCGGCACAACCCGAATTAGCTCAAACAAAAGGTCGTCGTGTTATTAAATTTCAAGAAGCAGAAGAAGGTTCTAAAATTAATACAGGATTAATGAAAGAACTTACAGGAGGTGATAAAATTACATGTAGAGGTCTTTTTCAAGATCCTATAGAATTTAAACCACAGTTTACACCATTCCTTATTTGTAATGATAAGCCAGAATTACCACCACATGATGATGGAACATGGCGACGCGTTCGACTCATTGAATTTATATCAAGATTCGTTCCAGAAGAATCAGATGTTGACCATAGTCGAAATATATTTCAAATCGATTACGATCTTAGTGAAAAGATTCACAATTGGGGAGAAGCATTTTTATGGATTTTAACAGAATATTATAAGAAATATAGAGCCGCTGGAAGTGAAATACGTGATCCGGCTGAAGTTATGGAATATACAAATAACTATAGAAAACAAAATGATATATTTAATCAGTTCTTTAATGATTGTATTCACAAAAATAGTCTAAATGATGTATTCTATTTAAATGATGCCTTTAGAGAATATAAAGTATGGTTTAAAGATAACTATCAAGGAACTGGACAAAAACCACAGAAAAAAGATGAATTACAACGGTATTTTACTAAAAAAATTGGACCTCCCCATGATACTAATGATTTTGTTCATAAAACAGCAAATCAACACACTGGCACGTGTTGGTTAGGATATCAATTAAAACCATACTATGGAGGTAACACAAATAATGGAATGACTAACAATACATCACATATAGTAAATTTACTTGATGAATTAGATAAGTAATTTATATAAATATAAAAATATATTATTTATATAAAACTATTTTTTCATTTACTAAAGACATATTCGCTCCTATTACAGTATCTAACAATGTATTACTTTTAATAAAAAGAAATGTAGGCATCGAATTTATTTTAAAATATTCAGTAACATCATCACACTCTTCTATATCTACTTTTATTACTAATATTGTATTATCATATTTACTACCTAATTCGTCAACCTCACCCGAAATTTTTTTACATGGTCCACACCATTTAGCATAACAATCTAATATGATTAGTCTTTTTTCACTTTCCATTAATTGTTTTAGACTTAAAAGTGTCAAGGGAACTTCAGGCATAAAAATATATTTAGTAATAAGATTATATTTTTATGTATTTGTAAAAAAAATAATGAAATCTTGAAAATATTTTAAATTAAACTCAGAATAGGTTAAACAATCATCGCATAATATAGAGTAGCAACCCCTACAACGTTTTTTTATACTAAAAAAATAATTATCTATTTTTTTTAAACAATGACAACACACATTATCATCACTATCTTTAGAACTAAAACAACACAAACAAGTTATATTATTTAATAATAAATCATATTGTAATTTATTAATATGATTTATAATATAGTTTTTTTTAGCATCTTCCTCATTTTTATAATTAACTAATTGAATATGATTACCATCTTTAAAATATTCTAAATTAATTAGTTCATTATCATATGAAAATTGAAATATCTCCAATTTACGCTGAACTCTACGTTTATATACTGAGTTATCCATACTATAATAATTTATAATATATGGATTACAATATTTAAACGTAATTTTTTTTAATTCAATAGTATATATGAATATTAGTTCAATTCATTGTAAAAATCCAGAAGAATTAGATACAATTGATCTGAATGAACTCAAAAAAAAATGCCGGGAATATGGTCTCAATGATCACGGCACAAAAATAACATTATGTAAACGTATTCAAACATATTTAGAAAATATAACAACTTCTGATGATATATATTTAGATATAAATAATATTAAAAAAATAAATACAATTTATGACTTAGTATCCGTCTTAAAACTTAAAGATTTATCTCAAATTCATGATCTAGATATATTTGAAGTTGAATTTCTATTTAATGAAATTAGTAAAGAATATCCACAAATTTTAGATGAAATGAAAACATTAATTCAAAAATATCCACCAATTAATGAAGATAGAGGAGACGTAGATACTAAAATGCTACTTATAACAGATTATTTAGGTAAAATAATGTGTAATTGTATTAAAAATAACAAAAAAGAATTTAGAAAAAGAGCTCCCGACGTATGTAAACGCAGCATATTTAGAAATCGTAATCTTAAAATTAGCCAATATAAATGCTCAAAAAATAAAGCAACTATATTACCCAAATTTGGAGAAAATAAAGTAATTACTTATGATGATTGACATGGTATTTTTGGAACATATTCCTCCATACACGGACAACAACCCTTATAAGCACCACCCAAACAATCTATACAATTACCTAATGTTCCATTGCGACAAGTCTCCACACAATTTAAAACATCTATACCACATTGTAACCACAACGATTTATCACAACTACTTACATTATTCGTTAACATACTTAATTCATGTATTACATCTTTTAAACTCGTATTATTATAAAGACTCGCTGACCAATTATTATAATCACTAGCCCTAAAATTACTATTTGTAACTGATTTCAAAAAATATACACCTATATATTCATTCGATATAGACTTATCATTGTTAGCTATACCATAACCTACACATAAAAATAAACACAATAAGATAGCAATACGCATTTTATTATGGTTATTTATATAGGCATATCTTTATATAGTTTTATCACTCGTAATTTTACCTTTATCTAAAAATATTATTCTATTCATTATTTTTAAAATATCATTATCATGTGTTATGATTATTAACGTTTTATCTGAAACATTATTCAAAAGATCCAAGAAATAGTTTTTACTATTTTGATCCAGACTCACTGTAGGTTCATCCAATATCATTATTTTACGCGATGGTTGTATAATATGACGTAAAATATACAATAATTGTCTTTGTCCACCGCTTAATTTAGCTCCATTATTACCTACTTTACGTTTTAAATCATGTCCAAAGAAGTTGTTTATTTTATACTTATTTATAATTAAATCTTTATCGAGATTTGACAATATTGAACCATAAAACAAATTTTCCTCAATTGACCTATCAAATAAAAATATATGTTGTGGAATATAAGCAATCATAGAACGATATTTATTCATATTAATATTTTCAATATCAACATTACCTAAATATATATTTCCAGAACTTGGTTTAATTAATTTCATTATTAACTTTACCGATGTACTCTTACCACAACCTATTTTACCCATTATAGCTAACCGTTGTTTATAAGGCACCCTTAAATTTAAATTATTTAAAATACTTTCATAGCATATATTTACTAAATTTATATCAAAATTATCAACATTATTAACTAAACCATTATTTTCAGTAAGATTCACTTTTAAACTATTTGATATATTATGAAAGGCATTTACTTTTTCTGATGTTGGACCAAATATATTCAAAATCTGATATATTTCTAATAATATAATCATCGTAAAAATAATTAAATTTTGTTTATGTTCAACTATAATTGATGGAAATTTATATATAATTATATAAATAAATCCTAATAACAATAACGTTATCATTAACATTACACCAAATTTTGACCTATTATACATATAGAAAAAATCGGTTGATTCTGATTGTAAACGAATATTATCATTTTCTAAATGATTAATTTCATCTTCTCGCGTATTGTTATTATATATTGATAGTAAATTATAAATATAATCACTAAATAATCCTAAAAATTTATTTTTATTCAATTCATTCAATCTACCTTCATTATTATATAAATTCATCATTTTATATGACAAATAATAAATAATAAATATGATCAAAACACTTATCAAACCAACTTTAAAATTAACATATAAACTATAAAAAATAAATATAATTGGTAATAATATTAATGTTAATTTACGCCATTTATGATGATTCGTTATATCATATAAACAATTATTTAATTTTTCAAAATAGGTAGTTAACAATTGAGGTTCCATACCACGAATATCACGTTCATATTTATAATAAACGTTATTTGTCATACGTTTTAACAAAATACTATTCAAACTATCATTAATTTTATTCGATTTATAGTCTAATATTGATTGAAATAAAAATGATATACTTAATAACCCACTCAAATATAATATATATTTTTTTGTATCACCACCTTCACTTAACATTTGTATAATTGAAAATACAATTCGTTGAACCATAAATTTATCTATGATAACAAACGAAATAGCAGCTATTAATAATATAAAAAATAATAGTTTATTCTTACTTAATGCTTCTTTATAAATAGATAATATAGATAACGGTTCCATATATATATTATGTATAATTAAAAAATAATGATTTATTTTGAAATGTATGTATTTTTTTCATTTTATCTATATTTTTAATATTTGTAAAAATTATTTTAGCAAATAATAAATTCGTCATTCCATTAAATTTGATTCTTCCTACATTTTCAATAAATGGAACTCTAAAATAAATAGAAATCGTTGTCTCTTCTTTTAATTCATAAATAATATCATATTGAATATTTTCTATACGTTGTAAATAATTATTTAATAAATTTACCAGCATTTCTATAAAAAGATATGAGTCAAATTGACTACTATAAATAATTTTAAAAGGAGGATATTTATTTAAAATTACAATATTCATTGCCATTTTAGATTTTATATTTCGAATTACATATACTAGCATTTTTGCTATATTTTCATTTAATAATTCAAGATTTATTTGTTCAACTTGACCCATTCTATATAATGTTTTTATTCTATTAGATAAAAATAAATCTGGGTAATAATTCATAACTTGTCTAACATATTGTTTATAATTATTACTAACACGAACCACAAATTCATCAGGTCTATCCTTACATGATTTAATGATTGACACATATAATATTAATGTAGTATTATCATTCAATTGATTTTCATTATACATATTTACTATATTGACAAACATCTTGGCTTTCACATTAATATCTAATTTAATAAATTGAGTATTTATATAATTTTGTAACACTAATATACTATCAGAATCAATGTTATTAATTATATTTACAAATGTACTTAAATTTAATATACCAGCACTATTATAATCTAATTTATATAATAATAAATCATTATTTAATATATATTTTTTTATAAAATCAATCATTATTATTTCAAAATCATCCGGATTTTGACCAATTATATATGGCACAATTACATCTATTTCATCCTGTTGTAAACCATATGTATAAAACTTTTTATCTATTTCTTCCATACAATATAACTTTACATGCTCTCTATTTATTGTATTTCCATTTTCTATTACTTTTTGTATTAAACGAGAATTACAATATAATTTATATAAAAAATTACGACGTTGTATACGTTTTTCAGATTTCATAGCTAACATAGGATTTTTATCTACATTCTCTATCATTTCAATTAAATCTTTAATATATTCTGGAATGCCCATAAATAATGTATTATTTTTACCATATTCTATCGCATTTATTGACCAATTCCAAAGTTTATTCACTTTTATATTATCAGTATTATAAAAAGTGATATCAATTAATTCAGCACTACTTTCTAATACTATATTTTCTCTAGGATGACCTATTTCAACATTATCTACTTTTTCAATGTCCATATAATAATCAATTATATCCATTGCTAATAATAAACGAAATATAGCTATTTTTTCATAGATATTATTCAAATATGTAAGTCTTATTTGACTACCTTCTTGTTTAATCGAATAATTCCCATTTCCAAATGAAACATTACTTTGATTTAAAATTGAAGGTAATCTTAATTCAACAGCTGGTTTAGTTGGGAAAAAACTTTTTAATTCTTTCATTATACTGTCATTTTTAATTAATTCTAAATAAAAATTTTCATCGATGTCATTATATAATTCACGATATTCTTTAATAAAATATAAACATATATCTTTCATGATTAATTTTAAATATTCATTTAAATTAGCTGAATCTGAAAAATAAGGATTAACCAATATATTTGTATCTATATCAGTAGGAGCATTTGCTACATCTTCTATTTCTTCCATTTGAATTACTTTCATTTGAACTAAATAATCTACAAATATTTTTAAAGCTGCTCCTCCTTTCACAAATAAACGATAAAATATTCTATGGATTGGTACTACTATTGATTTTAAATTATCTTCTGTTATTTCATCCAAGTCTACATAATCACTTATTAATCTTGCTAATTTTGATTTAAAAATTATTTTTTTTGGACTAGATATTGATGTGGTATATAAATAATACATATCAATTGATGGATTTATTAATATAGATTTTATATACATATTTAAACTAGCATTCTTATATAGACTATCTTCAATACTATATAAAAAAAGCATATTCAAATAAAATAATTTATTATTATTTTTGTATAGTTTATTTGTAAAATATTTAATTGAATTGACTAAATCCATATATATATATATATATTACAGATTTAAATAGAATCATATAATAATTTCAGTTTCTTTTCCATTTCTAAATATAATTCTGAATAATTAATAGTAGCATTTGTAGATTGATATGATGTATTTAGATTCATTTTACTCGGATATAGTAATTTTAACTTCTCTAATTGTTGAATGATATTACTACCTTTTTTATAATAATAATCCTTCATAAACACTTTAAAATATTGAATATAATTATTTGATTCTTTAAGACTATCATTACAATGTAAAGAATAGTCTATTGATTTTACCACAAAATCACGATAATTATAAAACTGAATTAAACGTTTATATTTATTATGCTCAGTTGAATCACTATTTTTTTCATAACCTGGTTCATTTTTTAAAGGATTGTCATCCATTATAGATTGTATATCCAAAATAATTGTGGATAATGACATAACACTTGTCCAACTAGGACCTTCCCAAGTTCCTAAATGACTTAAGCATAATTTTCCATCTGTATACATATTTGGATGCATACGAGTTGTATTATTTTGCCAATTTAAAAATTTAACTTTTGGGGGATTGTGAGGATAATCATCTGGAAAATGAAATTGAAAGAAATATAAACCATCTTCATAAGCACTGTCTTTTGGACCAGCAATTATAACATATATACACTTTAAATTATCCTCACATTGGTAAAAACTAACGCCCTCAATAGGTTCTTTTTGTAGTTCCAATACATCATTCATAATTCTCTTAATAGACCTAGATAAAGCCATGTTTAAATTTTTATATTATATTTATTTTAATATGTAAGTCAAATTTTTTAATACATATTAATATATATATATATATATATGACGAATACAATAGTTTATATGGAGTATATACAATATTTTTGGAATTTTATAGAAAATAAGAATATAAATACTGTTTTTGGTGTTCCGGGTGGAGCTATTGTTGATTTATTATCCAAAAAACCACAGAATATTACTTGGATAAATGTTGGTCATGAATTACAAAATGGATTTATTGCTTCAGTATTAGGATACTATACAAAAAATATAGGTATATTATTTGTAACAACTGGGCCGGGATTAGCAACACCTTTATCCGCTATAGAAAATGCCAGAGCTGAAAATCAACCATTGATGATAATTAATACATATAATCCAGCAGTAAAAGAAGATTTTCAATGGTGGAGTATTGAACAAATAAAGAATACAATAAACAACACATTACATATTGAAACAGCTGATGAATTTATTCATAAATTAAATGAAGCTTACCAATTAGCCAAACTAAACACATCTGTATTGTTATTAATTAATATAACTTTATTAAGACAACCTATACTGAAAACGATTGATTTGAAAGATGAATCTATACAAATGAAACGCAATCAAAAAATAATAAATAGAATTAATTGTAAATTTTGTCATAGAAAAATATTGATTGTAGTTGAAAAAGGTAATTATTTTAATTATGATTTAGTTATTGACTTTATAGTTAGAAACAATTTACCCTATGTGACAACTTGGAAACAACGATTTATTATTGAAAATTCTTACTATTGTGGAAGACTTGGTTCTCTTGGTCATCATTCTGCTAATTGGGCTAGTATTAACGCGAATCGTATATTAATTATAGGTGATCTTTCTGGAATATTAACAACTCCTTTTTTTGCTAATAAATTTAGTTTTATAAAATATAATCCAAAATGTATCGTGTATTCTTTAAGTAATAAAATCTATACAACTGTGGATAAATATAATAAACAATTTATAACAAATGACATTGATACTATCTTAAATGGATTACATATCAAGCCAAATAATAATTGGAAAAGATCTATAAAATCCGCCTTTCAATCATTATATTTTGATCAGCCAAGAACAAGTGTTTTAGAAAAATTTGTTTATTCAGCAGCATTAGTATATAGACAAAATAAACTACAAATACCCGTCACAACAGGTGTTGGTAATCATTGGTATTGTGTTGGAAAATATTTTGATATTTCTACTCCGGAATGTTTTGAAAGTACAACTAATTGGTCATCCATAGGTACAGGTTTGGCAAATGGTATAGGTATCAATATAGCTTCATCAAAACCAGTTTGGATTTTTGAAGGCGATGGTGGTTTTTCATTTAGTTTAACTACTTTTTTATATTTATTACAGAATCCAAATTTACCTTTTACTATAACAATATTTGCTGATAAAACATATTCGGCAGTTATTCAAACCTACGTCAAAAAAAATTTTCAAAATAATGAATCTAATGATGTACCGTTTAATGATTGGAAAAAAATATTACCTAATTATCAAATATTTACAAATGAAACAGATTATTACAATTACTTAAACCAAAATCCTATATCATCATATGTTCAATATCTAATATGTGAAATTGATAATAGTAAAATGGAGGCTTCTCTTGTTTATGAAATTGATATAAATAATGAATATATTAAAAATGCAAAAGAAAATAACTATGAAAAAATGATAAATGCCCCATATATTTTATAAATCTAATTGGACATCAAAAAAATCTAATCCATTTTCATCTTCTGGAATATTCACACGGACTAAATCGTATGTCCAATGAATATTATTCCTACAAATAGGACAATCATCATTTATATTTTGATTAAACCAATTTTTAATACAATTCAAATGAAATATATGTGGAATTCCCTCAACTTGTTGATGTAATCTTACAAGATAACCATTTTTATTTCTAGTTTCATTTTGTTCATGTGATTCAATTAAATTATCAAAACATATACTACAGCAATTTTCAAATGGTCGATAATTTACTAATTCACTAGCACGTCTTATAATTAAATAGTCTATTTCTCCTATTGGCATCTCTCGTATTTGTTGTTGACTTGATCTATTTCTTAATTGGACTAGGTTGGCATTTATAGCTAATTCTAAATCCAAACTATAATCAGAACTTCTCCCTAGTCGAATCCAACCTACCTCCTGAACTAAATGATAATATAAATTTAATTCAGATGATATACGACGTAAATTATCCCTTTCAAAATCTCTAGTAATCATTTGATTTCCAAATGTAGGTAGCCATTGTAATAAATCTAAGCCATCTATATAATATCTAGCATATTGATTAAATGATACTATTTGTCTTCTTTGTAAATGTATATCCGTATTTCTAAAAATTAATTCATATAATACATTAAATTCACGTTCTGGAATATTACGCATACGTCTAGCTCTTAATATTCCTTCAAAAGCAGGAACTAAAAAAATATATCCTAATTGTATTATTCTATTACCATCTATATTTATTACAATAGATAACATGGTTGAAATAAATAATAAAAAAACAAATGAATAAATTATATCTATATTCTGTTCATCTATATCTCTTGATCTAAATAAATTTGTAATAAATTGTCTAAATGGTTTTCCTCCAACTAAATTATTCTCATTTATTATATTATTAATAATAGTTTCACATTTTTCAAATGTAAATTTATCTATTATAATATTACCTTCATAGTATTCTAATGTTTTTTTAAATTGAACTATTGTATTATAAATATTTTGAATGGTTTCTAATACATCAATACAGTCATATTCTTTTAACATTTTTTTTATGTAATTTAAATTATAGTTTTGTAATATAAAATGTATTAATGCTAACTTACTATATTTTTGTAACTCAGTTACATATTTTTCATACATATATAAACTATGTTCTACATCAAAATTTTGTATTTTTTTACAAATATTATTCATATATAATTGTACAAATATTATATTTAAAAAAAAATAAAAAAAAAAAATAAAAAAAGTTAGTACAAAGGGTTCACAATCTTACCTGATCTTACCTATATATTTCTCCAGTCTAGAACGGCACGAATCGTCCTTCAGTGACATGGCCAATCGGCTCACCAACCGTGTTTGAGCCGAAAGCGGGACTGGGGTCAGCGTTGGGGTCGATCCAGATGCTGAAAGGATTTTCTCCGTCGTCAACAACCACCTCTTGGAGAATCACCTCCGCTGCGGGTGTCTTCGGAGACCAAGCAGTCCAACCGTCATCCAACCAGTCGTCATGCTCCGCTGGATCGGCAAACAGCACAGTTGGAGCAAGCTTGAATTGAGCTCGTTCGTCCTCAGACATTTCGCGCCAACGATAGCCAGCGAGAGTTGTGATGGCACAGGTCAGTTCTTTCCCTTTGTATTCGGGATTGATGGCAAGAATTTGTTCCTTCAGTTGCTGACGATACTGTTGAAGAAAACGCATGTAGGGATTGCTCATGACGTTGTATGGCTTGGAACGAGTGTACGTTTTGCGAGGCTTCTTTGATTCGGCAGCAGATTTCTTCAAAGCTCGGAGCCTCTGAGCCAGAATTTGATTCTCGTTCAGGAGCTCCTTGGCGGCGGCTTGATCTCTCTGTTTTTTTTCCATTTCTGCGATTTTGAGTCTGAGAGCAGCGTTTCTGGCAATCACGGCGGCGGCGTTCATTGTTGTTTCTTTGTCTGATTCACTGCTTGATATGTGGGCTAATTAATAAAACCTATCAAATTTTTTTAGGCTAAGTATTTATTACCTCTAAAAATCTTATTTTTTAGGCGGTCGACCACGTGATTTTTTATCTACAACTTCAACAGTTTGTGCTGTAATAGTATTCGTTTTTTGGTCTTTTTCTTTATTAGCAATCCATTGTTTTTTACTATCCATAATTTCATGTATATCTTTTTCAGTTAATGAAGAAGGATCACGCTGTCCAATACCATAGTTTTTCTTATTGTGTGTAAAATAGAATCCATATGGACCCTTCTTTATTTCAAACTTACCAATGTTTACTGTTTCTGTTTTAGCTACTTCTTTACGTTTTTTTGCTTCACGTTGTTCATCAATTACTTCTACTGCTAACTCCACATCATGTTCTTCTACTATTTTTTTTTTACGTATGTCATCTACAAATTTTAAACCATAATTTTCTCCACGAAATTGTAAATAATGTCCATATGGACCATTTTTTAAGATTACACTATCTTCTCCTTGATCATCTTCATAAATACCTAGTTCAATATCTCCCTCCTTTCCTCCAACAATCTTACGAACTTCTGGGCTAGCTAATTTTAATTGAACAACCTTTGGATGAAAAGTTTGATATACACGATTGACTACTTGAGCATACGTCGCACGACGTTCACAAATTTGGTCTAGTTCATCCTCAACTTGTTTGGTAAAATTATAATTAATAATATTTTCGAATTGAGTTAACAGAAATTTCATTACATTTTCTCCAAGAGGACTTATAGTCAATTTCTTCTTTTCTTTACCAAGAGTTGTTTTTGAAACTTTTGTTTTGATTTCACCTTTGCTATTTAATATTATTGTTTCTACATCTTTTTCTAAACCTGGATAGTCCCGAACTTCAACATAACCGCGCTCACGTATAATAGTTTCCATAATATTTGCATATGTGCTAGGACGACCTATTCCACGGCTTTCTAAATCTTTAATTAGACTTGCTTCTGTATAACGACAAAGACTACGACTAAAGATTTGCTTAGCCTCGGCTAAATGATAATATAATTTAGGTCTTGGTTCTTTTATTAATTGTTTAATATCATCTAGACTAGCTTCAGCAGGTAATTCATCATCAAGAATAGTTCCTTCACTTAGTTCTTCTTTAAGATACAATTTTCGCCAACCATCGAATTCAAGTTGATCAATTATACATTCTAATACATCATCTACATATTTTATTACTGGTTTATTGTAATACATATCAATTGTAGTTGTATGACGTTGAATACGCTGATTTGCCATTTGACTCGCCATTGTTCGTTTCCAAACTAATTCATATACACGTGCTTCACGCGATGTCCATGGCTCTTTTTCTGTATTTTGTAAAGGATATTCATCCGCATGTGTAGGACGAATTGCTTCATGTGCCTCTTGAGCATTAACACCTTTATTTTTATATTCACGATATTGATGATATTCTTCCCCAAATCGTATTTTTATTTCATCTGATAACATTGACAAAGCATCCTTACTTAAAATAACACTATCTGTACGCATATAAGTAATTTTACCACCCTCATATAGCTTTTGTAAAATACTCATACACTCTTTCGGATTCATACTAAGGATACTACTACAATCTTGTTGTATTGTGCTGGTTGTGTATGGTTTAGGTGGACTATGTTCAACTAGTTTTTTTTGAAAATCACTAATTTGAAAATAACTATTATTTGTCATATATTGAAAAATACTAATGATTTGATTTTTATCTACATAACGTTTTTTAAAATGAGCTCCGAGTTGTAATTTACTATTTCCATCTGGATTGAGAATTACATTTATAGTAAAATTACTTGTAGTGTCTTGTTTTGATATGTCTTGTTCTCTTTCTAATACTAATCTAACAGCTGGACTTTGACAACGACCAGCCGATAATTTCCCTCCTATATATTGACTTACTAATGGACTTATTTCAAAACCTACAAGCAAATCTAAGACAGCTCTCGCTTCTTGACTATACACAAGATTCATATCAAGCTTACCCGGTTTTGATGCCGCTGATAAAATCGCTTTTTTTGTTATTTCTTGAAATGTAATTCTCTTTACATTATGTGGATTTAAACCTAATACTATAGCTAGATGAAATCCAATAGCTTCACCTTCACGGTCAGCATCACTTGCTATAATTACATCACTACACTCCTTTGACGCTTTTCTTAATTCTGCTACCTGTTTCTTTTTTGTTTCTATTATATCATATTTAATCTTATAATCATTGGTAAAATCAATCGCTTTAAGACCATCCAAAATACCACGAATATGCCCAAAACTAGCTTTTACTATATAATTCGGTCCTAAAAAACTTCCAATTTTTTGACATTTTGCTGGACTTTCTACTATTACTAAAGTTTTAACAGACATTTTTTTCTCATTTTTTGTACATAAAAAAATAAAATCAAATTTAATATATTATGACATTCGGTTCAGATATTTATAAAAAAATTCATAAAACAACTATAAATACAAATCATTTTATAGTAAAAGGACAAGGTGTTTTTCAATTTCAAACTTCATATATTGATCCATGTATGATTTCTATTTACAATGATAATAAAACGGATGGATTAATATTTCAATTGACACCTTTGAATGTTGTAGTAATTCGTATAAAGAATAGTATAGTTCTTATCGACCAAAATAATATAAGTGGTTTAAGTAATATATCAGGAGCATATTATTGGATTAGTCTTGATAGTCAAAATCAGCGGATTTATGTAGGTATTGGTGAATCTCGTATTGACAATATTATGTATCACTATCAATGGAATTGGACACCTCAACAAAATAATGAACGAAAAGAAAACAAATTATTTTTAGAAAGTCTTTATTATATAGATATACTTCCAACAACTAAGCCAATATCTGTTTTACGTGACCCTATTACAAAAAATATTCCAATGTATGTTTTGGATAAAAATTTATTATCAATTGATGATGTAGCAAGTGGTTTATATTTGCCAAGTTCTAATCTTGATACTATTAATAAAAAATTATATGATTGTATATCTGGTAAAAAATTTATTTTAGATGATGATAGTTTTCCCGATTTTTCAAAAGCTATAGAGTATAGTATAAAAACCCCTGGTCTCTGGTGTCATGATAAATTATTACAAAAAGCAACAGAATTTAATAAGGATAAACCTAATATACTTGAGACATATTTACGAATAACACTAGGGGAAAACAATGGAGAATCTCCTGGAATTCCATATGTAATTGAAATTTGGCCAGTAGGTCATTATTCCCCTATTCATAGTCATGCCGGAGCTAATGCTATAATACGTATTTTACATGGCAGTATTAATGTAAGTTTATTTTCATTTTTATCAAATAAAAATAGTGAGTTAGAGCCATTTAATCGAGTTGATTTTAATAAGGGTGATATTACTTGGATTAGTCCATCATTAAATCAAGTTCATCAACTTAAAAATTTAGAAAACAATACAGAACCGTGTATTACAATACAATGTTATATGTATGACCTTGAAAATAAATCCCATTATGATTATTTTGATTATATTGATGCTAATGGAAATATTCAACAATATGAACCCGATAGTGATATGGATTTTATTAATTTTAAGAAATTAATGAAAGATGAATGGTTAAATGTAAATCAATTAACTGTTACATACGAAAATATGTTATTGCCTCAATTAAAAGAATTATGTCGTGAAAAAAAAATAAAAGGATTTAGCACTTTGAAACGGTTAGAAATAATTGAATTATTAAATAAGTTTGAAACAAAATAATTTATGATAGAACTATACATATATAAACATTATGGTTAATTTAGTCATTGAACCTACACCTGAATTAACACCAACTAAAATAGAAAAAATAAAACAAAATCTAGATATTTTAATGGATATGAATGAAAAAGTATATGGGGAAACGACAAGCATAATATCCGAAGTATAGGGTATGTTAAATGGTCAACAAGATAAAGATAGTAGCCCTGATGTAGGGAAAAGTTCATACAAAACAATACTTGTATCAGCACTAGCAATAGGTGGAATTATTCTTGAACAACCTGAATTAGAAATTGCTGCTGTAATTTTAGGTGGGGTTTTTGAATATTTATCTGAAAATGATACATCAAACAAAATAACTCATGTAAATTTAGATGCTGAGTTTGGTCTTTTATCAAATAGAAACACATCAAGTTATAATGCTATTAATATTATACTTGGTCAAATGTATGACGACCCAAATAAATATAGAGATCAATCTTGGACAGTAAATGTTCCATATACATATTTTAGAACATTACGTGATTTAATTGATGTAACTATTCCTGGTAAAGATACTGAACAATTTCAATTAACAGTTCAATCACAAAGTCGTCAATATAGATATCAAATAACGGTACCCGCTATGGAAAAAATGCAGTTTTGGGATATTTATTTTGTACAAGATTTAAATTATAAGGGTTCTAATTTTGGTATGTGTTATGTTCCAGGACCTCCAGGACAACCTAATCCACCGGGTGGTATTGAAAGAACGCGAGAATTACATGATATGGTTGAAGGCATGCGAATATTTGCGAATGATGAAATATGGCATTTTCATCCAGATTATAAACATGTTCAGTCATTTTTAAAAGAAGATGAATTAAAAAAATCATATTTAGGAGCTGTTGCTGATTTTGTTAATAAATTTCCAGCGGCATATATTTATCCATATTCAATTACCAATAAATATGTAAAATCATGGAGATATTATATAATGGAAGGTTATGGTAAAATAACTGATTCTACCTCAGAATTTTCAGTAGCAAATGGTGAATTTTTAAAGTGGTTATTTATTGATGATGGGGCGGGTAATATTGTAAATCCGGATGGGGTAGGTTATAGATATGATCTTATATGTTGTCAAAATATTATGCGTAATAGACATATGATACCTTTTCAAACAAATACTTATGATGAAACAGTATATTTACAATCTTCTGACCTAGCTAATCCTAAAGTTCTAAGTAAATCAAAAATATATATTAAAGATTTGAAGAAATATATTAAATAATATGATGCTTAGTCCACAAGAACATTTTTTAAAATTGTGTGTATTTGGAAAATATGATGATATAGTAAATTATTATAATATATATAAAAATCAAATAGATATATCGCATAATAATGAGGAAGCCTTTTTCTGGAGTTGTGCTAATGGTTCTTTAGATATAGCTCAATGGTTATTACTTGAAAAGCCCTCTATTCATATATCAGCTAATAATGAACAAGCATTTCGAGTAGCTTGTTCATCAGGTCATCTTAATATTTTACAATGGTTATACATAATTAATCCCAATATAGATATATCCGTTTTTGATGAGAGAGCATTTACAAATTCGTGTTTTAGTGGAAATCTTAATGTAGTTAAATGGTTAATATCTATAAAACCATCTATTGATATTACTTCGGAAAAACATTATGGAATAGGCGTTGCTTCTTTATATAAACATTATCATATTGTTAATTATTTGATAGAATTGTATATAGAAAGAAACATAGATATACCACAAAATATAATGGCCATTAGTAGATTATGGATAAAAATACCATGTAAGAACACGAATACTATAGAATGTTTAATATGTTATGATACTACTGATATATATCATACTACCCCATGTAATCATAATTATTGTAGCAATTGTATAAATACGTGGATAAGTTGTAATAATAGTTGTCCATATTGTAGATGTGTTATTTAAATAGTATCAAAAAATTGATATTGTGTTATATTTTTTGTTGAAACAACAAGCAAGAAATGGCATCTTTAGATAATACTTTATATGTAACTGGAAATAGTATTAAAGTAGCTGATATGAAATCTGTCTTAGGAGAAAACATACAACTTTTTAAGACAGACTTAAAAGAAATTCAAGACAAACCATTAGAGGTTTCTATCGATAAAATCAGAAGAATATACCATGGACTAGGTTCTAAAGAGGTTGGATGTGAAGATACCTCATTTGGTTATGCTAAATCTACAACCATGGTAAAACACCTGATAGATGATTGTGAAGAAAATGATGGAGACCTCTATAATGTAATGAAGGCCATAGCGCCTAAAAAAAACACAATTCATTATACCTCTATTGTTTCATTCAAAAATGAAACCTATGAAGCACTGTTTGAATGTATAATGCTTTGTGAATTATGTCCTAGAAGCGGCAAAGGCACGATTGACCCTTTTGCTATTCCTATTAGTGTCACTGTAACACAATATGTGAATGGTGAAAAAACGGTACTGATTGAAAATCAACCCATAGAAAATCCCAGTAGACTATCAATAGCTCAACAACCTCAAAATAGACCATTAGTGCATCCTAGATACTTTGCCCTTAATGCATATAATCATTGGAAAAAAGTCTAGTATCTTTCCAATGGAAGTAGAATTATTGTTAGGTGATTCTACAAAAGCTCGTACTGAATTAGGATGGACGCCTAAATATTCTACACAGGAAACTTTATCTGAAATGGTATCAAGTGATGCTAAACAATATCAAAAATAATTATTTATTAGGATTTAAAAACATACTTATTTATTTGGATTTAACAACATACTTATAATGCCAATCTAAAAAAACGGAATTAATTATACAATATTTAGAATAGATATGACCTATTTTGTCTAATATAGGTAGGCGAGAATAAGTGTCTCGTGTCAGACTAGTTTCTAAAATACCCAACTGATTAACTCCTACTAACCCATTATCATATATACTATGACACAATTTACACATAAATTCCACATTATTTTGGTTATTCTGTTCACAACTAGTTAGTGTATAACGTGGCTTTAAATGTGCGGTATCTAGCAATTTTGCTGGTATATTTAGTAAGCACATACTACAATGACATCCGCCATGTTCCTTTGTGTATTTTTCTAATAAATATTTACGTAATCTTTGGCATTCGGGCCTAATTGTTGAAAAATATCGTAGATTCATTATATTAAAATGACGTCTGCTTTTAATATAAGGATTGAACTATTGGGATATAATTATTAAAAAGAAAGTTTTAGATTATTCACAAACCGATACATTTTTTTTAAAATAAATTATATGTATATTTGTTCTTGGCTGTAATTAAAAATATCATTAGATAAATATTCTGTATTATTACTAAATGAATTATCATCTAAGTTTATACCTAAAGTTTTAGCACTATGTAAGAACTCATTAATAAATTCTATTGACATTTGTTTATGATGTTTACCTAAATTAGGTAGCTTACGAATAATATCTTCACCTATAGTAATGATATCACATCCAATATCATTAGCAATAAAAATATCATTAACACTTCTAACAGATGCCCAAATTATATGAACTTTTGGAAAATGATTGCGAATATATTTAATACATTTTTTTACACTAGGAATTGGATCCTTACCATTATCAGACATACGACCAACCCAAATAGAAATAAAGTTGTCAATATTTGGAGAAAGAGCATTTTTAAGTACTGGCAAATAATCACAATCTAATACGCCTGTTACATTAACTTTTATTCCATCATCATTTAATTTTTTAATAACAGACGCACATGATTCACCTTTAGTTGTGATAGTAGGTACCTTAACAAATACGTTTTTACCAAGACTTGCTAATTTTTTACCTTGATTATACATTTCATTTAAATCATCCGTAATAATCTGTAAAGATACCGGACGATCAGGGACAATATGTAAATACTGTTTAGCAAAAGTAAAATAACTTTTAATATTTTCTTTTAAAAGAAGATTTGGATTAGTAGTAAAACCATGAAAAAGCGAACTTAATGAAGTTTCACGAACAAAATTAAGATTAGCACTATCCACAAACATTTTAATATTTAAAGATTCTAAAAATGGAATATAAGATTGATTATATAATTTATACATTTCAAACAAATTACTTTTTTTTATTGAAGAAAAATACATAATTAAAAATATTATAAGTGCTAAAATAAGTATCAGTAATTTATTAACCATTATATTTTTTTAAAAGATATTTTTATTGGATACAAACATTAGACTAGATATAACATATTTTATCTAGTATAAGCTTGTTAGATTTGTACTATTAGGTCACAAGGGATATCTTATATGTATTACATCCTAATATTCGTATAATTCATTTTAAACCATTGTATTGTTTTTTCTAAACCTGTTTCTAAAGGTGTCATTTCCAGATCGGGCATAAGACTGAATAATTTAGCAGGACTTGCTGTTTTTATTTGTTGACCATCATTTGTTCCCTTACTTATTTCAGATGGAATAACACTGTTTATACCAAATTCTCTAGCAATTAGTGTAGCTACATTTAAAATAGTGGTTTCATCTTTTTCTGGTGTGGAACAGATTAGTAGTGGTTTAATATGTAAATAACTGGACCTTAAAAATTGATTTTTTTATGAATTTTATAAAAAAAAACAAGATATACAATGGTTCGTATTAGGAAAATCTATTCAGGCGAAGATGACACTGATTTTGATTGTATTATAAATGCTAAATACTTTAAACAATTTGTGAATGAAACTGGTGTATTGAAAACGTATTTAAGACAAATTCCGTGGACAAGAGTTGAATATCAGATGTATGGTAAGACACGTATAACACCTAGATTAACTTGGTGTTATGGGCGTCTTGATGACAGAATTGTGCGATATAGAGGCAAAGATTTTATAACAGAAGCCTTTCCAGAATGGTTGATTAAGTTACGAGATCTTGTAGCAGAAAAAACTGGATTTGTTGCGAATGCTAGTATTTTAAATTTTTATCCCGATGGGTCAGACCATATTACATGGCATGCGGATGATGAAAAATTTTTGGAAGAGAAAACGGTAGCAAGTATTAGTTTTTGTTCCGAAAGAGTATTTTCTATGCGAAATGATGAATATCGTTTTGACATAACATTACGTGATGGTAGTCTATTGATGATGTATGATGCTACAGAACATTGTTTAGAATCACAGCGAGTTGCTAGGGGACGTTTTAACATTACATTTAGAAAATTAAATAGTGAAAAAGGCATGGGTAATTACTATTATTATAATCGTGGACCAGAACATTCTATTTGAAAATCAAAAGACTATGAACTAAGCCCAAAAAAATTTGAAGGTTTTTTGCTATTTAGCCAATTATTAAGTAGCTTGAAGACAAATAGGACTGAAATGCCTCAGACTGCTAATACGACTTCCGTTGCGAAAAAGCCGAGATGGAAATGGAGTGGTGAGGATGAACCTCAATCATACTACTCGCATGAAGACAATGACACTAGAACGCTGACGAAGGATGAGATAGCCTACATCAGATGGTATCACGCCCACGGCAACAAACCATGGCACAATACCGACGAAGATTGAAGACTCCCAAAGAATGAAGCCTAAATCGCCATCAACAAGGCGTGGTAAGTAAATGTCAAGCTGGACAATAAACGGAGCCGCTTGGGACCTGAAACTCAACGTTTTCCAGTACGGAACTGGCATATCATGTAGTGGTTAGCATGTTTTTTTTTGTTCAAACATTACCTATCTATAGATAAATGAAGATCGTTTAGGGCATTTAAAAAATTGAATAGTAAAAAAAAGGTATTGGGAGAGACTAGTATTATAATCAATGACCAGAACATGTTATTTGAAAATCAAAAGACTATGAATTAAGCCTAAAAAAATTTGAAGGTTTTTTGCTATTGAGCTATGTTTTAAGTAGTGACAAGACAACAAGGACTGATATGACTGACGGAATACAAGGATTTATTGACACGGTTCGCCAGATGCCAGGTGATACAAGACACTTGGTCGAAAAATACATTGGTGAAATGCTGAACCAATGTGTGTCAAACGATGGAAGACGAAATGGAGAAGTGACGTTCAGTTATCCTCACCACGGGGGCCAAAACGATGGAAACCCAGCTTTGAAGGCAATTCTGGAAATACTGCCAAGAAAAAAACTCGTGGTGAGTGAGAATCCTTACACCCGAGAGAAGGCAATTTGGTTTTGTGAAGATTTCAAGGTAACATTCAACCAAAAACAAACAAGAGATGTGTTGACAAAAGCCATGGCTCGCCTGGATGAATGATGTAGTGTTGACAAATGAGTTGTGAAAAATGGGTGTGTGACAAAAAAACAAAAAAAAAATATTTTTTTATTGATTTACTATGTAGTTTTTTCAATAGTTTTTTCATTTATAAATATCTTCTCAAATAGTATAATGTTAAATAATAATAAAAAAAGAAATAGTAGGAACAAAACTAGTATAGAACAAAATATTGTTAAAATACCATGTTTTGATGATGTTGTTACTGCGGCGGAAAGAATTAAACATGGTATAATCTATACACCCTGTATATATAGTCCAACCTTGTCAAGAGTTTGTAATGCTGAAATTTGGTGTAAACTCGATTACCAACAAACAACTGGTTCTTTTAAAGAACGTGGTGGACTTAATTCGCTTTTACAACTTGACTCAATGACTCGAGCAAAAGGAGTAATAACCGCAAGTGCTGGTAATCACGCTCTTGCATTAGCTTATCACGGTCGATCTATGGGTATTCCAGTTACTATAGTAATGCCAATAATAACGCCAATTATAAAGCGTGAAAGGTGCTTAGAATTAGGAGCCCGCGTTATAGTTCACGGGGAAAATATTTACGAGTCGCAACAAAAAGCGAATAAAATTGCCAGAAATAAAGGTCTATATTATATCAATGGGTATAATGATATAAATATTATAACTGGTGCTGGTACTCTTGGGTTAGAAATTTTTGAACAATGTCCAGATCCTGACGCGATTATAGTGCCTGTTGGTGGAGGCGGTTTAATTGCTGGTATATGTTTAGTTGCTAGAAAGTTATCACCAAAGACAGAAATAATCGGTGTTGAGTCAACACAATGTCCGAGTATGACTGAAGCATTAAAAGCTGGACAACCTGTAAAAATCAATGCAAAGTATTCTATTGCTGATGGATTGGAAGTTCCAAAGGTTGGCGCGCTTTCTTTTCAAATTGCTAGAAGTTGGATGGCTGGTATTGTGAATGTTTCGGAAATATCAATTATTCGTGCTATTACTCATATATTAGATAGTCTAAAAGGTGTTGTTGAAGGAGCTGGAGCTACTCCATTAGCTGCTTTTATAGAAGGAGCTTTACCTCATTTACAAAGAAAGAAAGTAGTTCTGTTGCTTTGTGGAGGAAACATTGATTTATCTACTCTTTCTAATGTTATCAATAAAGGATTAGAAATTGAAGGACGACTTGTTACATTTATAGCATATATTTTAAATTATCCTAATTGTTTAGATAATTTTAAAAAAATAATAATTTCTAATGGAGCAATTATCAAACAATTATTGGTTCAACATGTTAAAGACGTACAAGGAGTGTCTCAATACAAAGTGCTATGTGTAATTCAAGTAATTGGCCCAGAACATACTAATAAAGTATTTATTTCTCTTAAATATGATGGTATAAAAGTGTATTTAAAAAATAAAATCATTGAACAATTTGGAGGAACAAGTAATTGTACAACTGAATTTGGAAAAAATATTGGATACGTAGAACATATTCAAGCATATTCTAATTGTAATAACCATATTATATCATCTATTGATAATAGTGTAAACAAAAATAATAAGTATATATATTCTGGAATGAAATGGCAGTGTGTTGAATATGCTAGACGATATTTAATAACAAAATTAGGATTTACATTTAAGCCGATTAATAATGCGGTAGATATATTTCTTTTAAGCAATGTAGAAAGTATCGACGGATTACAAAAAAAAAACTTTACATCTTTTAAAAATGGAGAGATTTCTAGTTTTCCTTTGAATATACCTATTGTAAATGACTTAATTATTTGGGAAATTACCCAACCTGATATTCCCTTTGGACATGTTGCTGTTGTATTAAAAGTTGATGGGGATAATATTTATATAGGTGAACAAAATTGGTCGAATGATATGTGGGAAAATCCAAATTATTCAAGGATATTACGATTTAATATAGAAAATAGTTTATTATTAGACGATGACTACAGGATTTTAGGTTGGAAACGTGTTGATATTTAATATAATCTATTTTAAAATTGTCTAGTCTTTACTAATAGAAATATATAAAAATGAAACTTTTTTTGTTTTATTAACAATATGTTTTATAACGGTTTCATCTACTACTGTTGGACAAAATGAACCTAATAATAAATGTATTATTTCGAATGAATCTAATAATAAATGTATTAGCTTTACAATTGGACAAGGAACAGGTTGTGAATGGATGTGTAATTATTGTGCTGAGATGTGGGGCACTTCTAATTATTATTTTCATGATGGGATTTGTAAATATAAAGAAGATATTGGTTGTGTAGGTAATCCAGTATCAGGACATAAATATTCTTGTTGTTCCGTATAAAAAATAATAATATTTAATATATGATACAATTATTTATATTAAATATTATTAATAAATTTATTGAAAATCGTATTCAATTACATTCAAATGGACTATTTTCTTATAAAGATGATGTTAAAAGAGAAAGTTCTAAAATAAATAAGATACCTATGTTGACTTGTTTTAGAATAGTTGAAGAAACGTTAAGGGAAGTTAATTATATAAAAAAAGATGATAAGATAACTCGAGATCACCTTTATAAAATAATAGTTGAAATGGAAAATTTATCTAGTGAATCTATAATATTACTAATGGCATATTTAAAAAATAATGATCAATCCGATAATGACATAGATAAAATAAATAACTCACTTATTAGTAAATTTCATACAAATGATATAGATTTCTATTTAAGTATTCTTGTAAATTTATTAACAATAAAATCAGGTAATTTAACTCATTTAGAAAGCACTTTCATAAATTTTAATTCCATTTTATGTTTTTTAACAAATACTCCATATGATATAGATACATCTGTTGGTATTAATAATGATATTTTAGTTGACGATAATATTAATATGATTAAAAGATATAAAATTAAATATAAAAAAAATAGTCTTGATTTGAATGCTACAAAAAAGGATAAATGTTTTGATTCATTTTATGTAGATCCAGATTTTAATCCCAATAAATTTACCAACCCAGCAAATCTTTTTTTAAAAGCAGGATGGGAAAGAAAGGCATTGAAACAAGTAGAAATAAAAGGTTTATTAAAAAAAATGGTTAATCATATTTATCAAGATTTAATGTTTTACGTAGGTAAATCGAAAGATACAGAGGAAGTATATTTTAAAAATGAACCAATGTGTCAAAGACGATGGACAAATACTGAGATACAAAATGATGATGAAATTGATGCTTATTATGATGAAAAAGAATATATTGATCAAGGTGAGGATGTTTATAATCTGTATGATCCAGACGTAACAGATAAAACGAGTCCTGACAGTGATTTATATAAAAATAATGAAATATTAAAAAAAATATGGTTTTATAGTGATGATATATTTCCGATTCAACCAAATATATCTCCTATATTTAATGTTTTAGATCAAAGAGCTGAATTTTCTTTCAAAACATTAAAAATCCAAAATAAAGATATATTTAAAATCAGTCCTTTTCAAAAGGAAGATCTACACATTATAATACCTATGCTATGGTTATATAAAATTCATAATGAATATACATCAACTGTATCAAATGTTGTTATAGATAATAAGATTGAATTATTATTTAATTATTTTAAACCAGAAGATATGTTAGTATATTTTAAAAAGCATATCTTATTAGATAATAATACATTTGATACAGAAACATTATCGTTTCTCATAATATTAAGTGCTTTATCTAAAATAACTTCACTTCTTATTGATAATAGATTTATAAAAAAAAATATTAAAGATTTTGAACCAGAGAATTTTAATTTATTTTCTAGATTATCTGTTTTTCAAATAAAAGAATTAATACAAAATCATCAGAATAAACGTGATAATTATGTTAATTACTTGAATATTACTATTCATCGTTATATTTTTAGTGATGAAATTAAGTATAAAATACAAGATGAATATGAAACAAGAAATACTCAGATACGTCAATACTATATAAGAAACGCATTAAATATATTGCAAATTACAGGGTCTAATGCTTTCATTCGTTTATTTGGTTATCAAAATAATATAAAAACTCGAGAATATATAAATCAATCACATTTATTACAATTGGATAAAAATATAGCAGAATTAATTACACCAGAGTTAATTTCAGAATCAGTAGATAGAGCTGAAACGAATCAGTCAATTCATTTATTAAGGGATGGGTCATCTTCTATTCCAGTTTATAATAATAGCACATCAACTCCCACTTTAAGTATTATGAATAATCAATCAGTGCCTTTAGTTGTAGATTTATCAATTGCTTCAAACCTAGTCAAATTAATTTCTGGTAATAAATATACTAGGGGTATAAATGTTTCAAACGCATTAAAAGCCTTAAACCTAATTAAATTTAAAATAAGTCTCCTTCAAAATGAAAATAGTTTACTTCAACCAAATATAAGTGAATCTAGTATACAGGATAGTTCTTTAAATTCAGATCCATTAGTAATCGAACTATTAAAAAATTTTCGTAATAGCACAGGAACCCGTGTAAAAGTATCTAATTCAGAAATAGTGAAATTATTATTTCAAAGTGGTGAATTAGTTCATATTTACACAACTGATATTAAAAATATGAATGAAAGAATGAAATATCTTGAAATAGATGTAAAGAATTGGTCTGAAAATGGGTGGAATGTAGAAAAAGAAATATCTAAGATAGCACAAATAAAACAAGAAATATTACAACTAGAAAGCAAATATATTCAGGAGAAATATGATTTACAATCTAAATTAACATCAATAATAGAACATGTACCTTTAGATCCTAATATAGTTGGCGTGAAAGTTCTACCTTCTTTACATGGCAGTGAAGCAAATATAAATAAAAGAATGTTAATTGATTGCGGAAAGTTTAAATATATTGGATTAGTTGGGGAACCTGGAAGAAGTACATCATTTCAAATTAGTGATGAACATTATGATAAATTGTATAATGGTATTCCGAGTGCTAAGAGTATAACAAATCCATTAAGTGAATATTGTGAAATTCCTATCATAACATTTCAATTACGAGATGAATTGATTGATAATGTATATGGTGGTATAAATGTTGAAATAGAATATAAAAATGGCAGTTTAGAACGCAAAACAATAGCTACTAATCAACAACTTTCAAAAATTTTTGAAAAACATAGAGTAGATAAAGTTACAAATGCTTTTGATTTACCATCTTTTTTACCTATATTAGAAAACATATTACGTTTAAATGGATTAGACCCATCTATTTCATGTGTAGCATTTGATTCATGTAGAGGATTGGGAATAAATTTCCCACTAAAAAATACAGCTGAATATATTTTTGAAGAATTAGCAATAAATGCGGGTATATGTCGAGTATCATATAATCCTCAAATAGAAATAGAATATATTCCGGATGAAATAAAAAGAGTTAATGTATTGCCTGAACAATATATGGGTCAAGTTATTACTAAAGAATCACGTCCTTTTTTTGATACCAATAATCCTAAACAATATGCCGGACATATTGTATGGCTTAGATTTGGAGATTATATAGATATGGATTATCGTTTATGTATTTATGATGATCCCGAAGTAATCATTCATTATTCATTGTTAATGGCTTTTAATAATTATTTAAAAAGTCAACCTAATTTATTAATAACATTTAACAGATTATCATCTGAACGAAGAAAACAATTGTTTGAAGATATAATTTTAAGTTCTGATTATACACCTATCAGTTCGGACCCTATAACGAATTTTACTAGAATATATATGAAATATCAAGATAAAGATATGGAATCATTAGAAATTAAGAAACAAATTGATAAAGAATTATGGATTAGAAATATTGATATTGAACCATATTATCAACGAATATATGATGAACATTTTAATAATCGTAGAGATGGTAAACGTTTTCTGGATATACATATGGGCACCCCAAGTAGACCATATCCAGATATGAACTTATTATTAAGACAACATATACAAAAATTAAATAGAGAACAATTCAGTGAAGAACATCCTTATTTAGGATTTTTATCTGGTATATTGGCTGGTGGATATCCTGATAAAGATATCGATTTATCTAAATATTTTGAAGAAGCTAAACTTTTTAATTTTAATACATATATTACTGATATTAAAAACATTTATTTTGATGATTTATCTATATTAGATTCTATTAATAAATTAGAAATAAATAATGTATTTAAAACGATTAAAATTCAAATAGAAAAAATAAAAATTTATATTAGAATTACAATGAAAAAAAAAATAGATGAAGATTTTTTTAAATTTATATATTCCTATTTTTATGAAGTTATTTATCGATATTTGTTAATGATTTTAAATAGATATAAAAATGAATTGATAAATCTATATGATAAATTAAAAACAGCTGGAGAATATTTTGATATATTTAAAAAAAACTGTATAAAAAACGATTATTTTGATTTTAAGAGAGATAAGTTGAAAAAATCTGAACTAGAAGATAAAAAAAAAATATTAGTTAAAGACTATAATGATGCTCTCAAAACATTTGATGATACAAGTATTGATAGAAAATTGGATACGGACATAATAAGTATATTACAAAATCTTCAATTATCTCTACCAATATGTAAGACTATTCTAGATAAACACGCTGATTTAATAGATGATTTAATAATTCAAAGATGGGTAAGTTATATCATTACATATGATATTTCAATTACATCGTGTAACTTAAAAGCAGAAATAGAAGAAATAGAGTTTAGATTAATAATGGAAACATCCAGACATACTAATATTTTACAACCATTGACTTTTTTTATTCCTAAATATAATGAGTTAATACATGAAAAATATGACTTTTATATTGAGAGAACACTAACATTTATTAGAGAAAATAAATATGATAGTTTTATAGATGATGATTTTGTAAATAATTATTATAATATAATCTTAAATAAAATACAAAATATTGAAACTAATATTTTTGAAATTAGAAAAACAAATAATGATATTAATCAATTTTTTAATGTTAATAGAATAAAAAATTTAAATAATCCATTAGCATCTCAGGCTAAATATAATATATATGTATATAGTGAACAATTATCATATTATCTTAATAATAGTGATAAAATGTTTAATATACTAGATGATAATATATCATTAGATAATGATATTCAACCAATAGAAGTAAAACCGATAAACGAAAATATTACTTTATGGTTAACCGAAAATACACCAAATACTGTTGAAAATAAATTATTATTATTTAGAGAGAAATTCAATAATGATTATGAAAAAGTTCAAATGAATGATTTAATACTTAAGTTGATTGTATAAAATTAGTAAATATAATTATATTATATATATGACTCTAATTATATTTGGCACTGAACTTTTAGATACTGACTATATAGATTTAAATATTGATATTTTTTTTAAAATAGTTAAAATAAAAATAGATATTCAATTTATAATAGTATTTGATTGTCTAGAATATACAGAACAAAACATTAGAAATATGATTAGTTTAACTTTTCAAAAAATTCCAGAATATAAGACTTGTCATTTTCGTGGAAAAAAAAGTATTATAGCTATTTTTTGGAATGTATAGTTATTTTATATCAACAAAGATTTGCTGAATATATTTATAGTATTTTCCAGTCCTCACATCTACATAACCATCCGTATCAGCTAAATTTTGAATAGGCCACCCAATTGTATAATAGCAATATCCTTTTATTTTGGTGACATTGTCACGTAAAACCATAACATCTTTATCATATAATGTTTGCGCGTCATTTTCACAACTTTTATTATATTTTTCAATAGTATGGTCCGAACCCGGAGTTACTCTTTGATACCAATCCCAAGAGCGAACAATATGTGTTCTATATTGAATATCATTGCTTTTTGCCATTTTGTTAATAATAATAATATTGATAATAAATAATCAATTTTTTTTTATAAACATTATTATTTACTATCTATTGATTTCTATCTAATTAAGATTTTGTATTGAAATATAATAAAAAAATTGATTTGTATTTATTTTTTTATAATATAAAAAAAATATGGAAGCAACATTTAAATTATCTAGTAATTTTAAGGGTCTTATCGAGATACTTTCTACTTTTGCTGATACTATTAATATGAGGTATGAATCAGAATGTATTTCGATTCAAGCATTAGATAGTGGTAATATAAGTATGTTAAATGTAGTATTACGGTCAGACCAGTTTTTAGAATATAAAGCAAAAGGAACTGGTATTATATCTTTATCTACAACAAGTTTAAAACCATTATTACGAACAATGAAGGATCGTGATCTATTGCGTATGCGTTTAAATACCCATGAAAGTAATGAAGTAGATTTTATATTAATTGATGGTGATAGAAAAAATAAGTATTCAGTTAAGCTTATGAATGTAGATATTGACATGTTAAATATGGATGTAGAAATGGAACATGCTATATTTATTTCAACTAGTAAGTTAGCAATGTGTAAGATACTTACCGATATAAAAAATCTAGAAGGGGATGATGTTAAATTTGTTATAGTTGATGATAAATTACATATTGAAGTGAATAGTGATCAGTGTAATTTAAAGATCAAACCATCAAAAGAGATCATGCGTGTAATGACACCTACTGAAGACGGATATGTATTCGATGTTCGATTTTCGAGCAAGTATATTCAATATATTCAAAAAATGTTGACAATCTGTCAGCCACGTATAAATTTGAAACTAGATACAAGTTGTCCATTATTGTTGGAAATGTCGATTAGGTCAGATGATGGTCAAGATACAAGTGTTATAAAATCAAAAACCACAATAAGTACAATGCGGTTTTATTTAGCTCCAAAATTAGATGATTATTAGTAAAGATAAAAAAATAGTTTTTTATTGTTTTACTATTACATTACACAATACATATTCTACTAATTTACTTGTTCTTTTTGAACGGCATGAGCTTGTCTTTCTGAACTTGTCCCAGGGGTGGTTGTTCTGAGTCATCGCTTCCGTAGTAGAGGTTTGTGTCATCGTCTACCCATACAGCAAGTTTTTCGTCGTAGCGCAATTTCATTTCCTCTTCATGGTTAGATTCTTCCTGTGAGTGTTGCTCCTCTTCATCGGCATGTCCAGCACAGCATTCATCAATGCTGGGGGGCATATCATCTGTTTGAGACTTGATATTTCCAGCTTTCAATGCGGCAGCCTTTTCAAGGTAGGGTTTCTTCTCTTCCTCGCTGGAAGCTTTCCAGGCAGCGCCGGCGGTTTCGGTGACTTTGTTTGCCAGTTCCTTTCCTTTGAGCTCAGGTGTTTGTTCCAACAGACATTGTTTGATTTCCTCGCGTTTTTCCTGTAAATAGATCATGTAAGCATTCATTGTGCGCTTGGGCTTGTCTGTTTTTTCTTCTTTCTTCTTTTGTGCGCGTTGTTTCTTGGCTGGCTTTTCGCTGACTGCCTCTGGTTCATCTTTGTGATTTTTTCCAGGTTTCAACGCTGATTTGATCAATTCATCCTTGAATTTTTGAAACAGGTAAGTTGGGCCTATTTCAACACATCCAAACCTGCTCCATTTGAAAGGGTGGATAACATCCATTCCAGCATACTTGGAGTCTTCATCGTTCTTCTTTCCGTCGACAGAACCATGTAGCTTACAGAAGTATCCATCTTTTTCGTGACTCCTGGTACATTGCTTTGGTTTCCATTCACCAGTCACGGCGTCCTTTTCAACAGCGTAGATGTAGGCTTGGCAGCGGTCCTGCTCGGATTTGACTTGGATGGGTCCGCGTGTTTTGCGTTCCTTCTTTTCGGGTAAAGCCTCTCCATTTTCGTTCATTTCGTTCATTTTCTTGCCAGGAATATTGAAGAATAAACTGGCGATTGAGGACGAGTGTAAAGCTTCCCTGAACATTCGCATATCTTTTGACTTGGGATCAAAAGTCTTCTCGATTAGTTCAGTTAAACGGTTAAAGTGTTTGTTTTCTACTATAGATGTTCCGGCCATTTTGTTCTTGGTTGCTTTGCTTTGCTTTGCTGCTTATGGGTAGAATGTTTGAAAGTCCTTCAAATTTTTTTACATATTATCTGGACAAATGATAGTATAATCATTAGATAGTTTTTCTTTAAGTTTAAGATAATAAGTAAAAATGTTAGTTAATTATATATAATATGGTTAGTTTAAAATTAACAAAGTTTGATATGAGTAAAATTAAGGATGATAGTGTCATAGTTTTTATTGGACGTCGTAATACAGGTAAATCTTTTTTAGTTAAAGATTGTTTATATCATCATCGTGATATGCCGATTGGTACTATTATTTCTGGAACGGAAAAAGAAAGTGGTTATTATGGTAAATTTAATCCAAGTCTATTTATCCACTATGAATTTACTTCAGAATTAGTAGCGAATGTAAATAAACGTCAATCAATTGTAATAGATGAACAAAAGAAAGAAATCAGGAATCGAATACCATATGAATTTGATTGGAAAGATCGCTTGAAGGATGGTGAAAGAAATAGTGATATTATTTATGAAATACAACGTAAGGAGTGTTGGATAGGTCGTCAAGAATATCAAATGTGTCAGGAACAAATTCGTGATGTTAAAGATGAACGTGATGGTCAATATAAAGTTACATGGAATATAGAAAAAGTACCAGCCAATATAGATGCTCGTAGTTATTTATTATTAGATGATTGTTTATATGATAGTGCTTGGGTTAAAGATACTAATATTCGTAGTTTTTTTTTAAATGGACGACATAAAGATTTATTACTTATTATAACGATGCAGTATGTAATGGGTATTCCTCCTTTACTAAGAACTAATATTGATTATGTATTTATTCTAAGAGAGCCTTATGTTCAAAATCGTCGTCGTATTTTTGAGAATTTTGCTGGTGTATTTCCAACATTTGAAATTTTTTGTCAAGTTATGGATCAATGTACAGAAGACTATCAGTGTTTAGTAATTCATACAAATAGTAAATCTAATAAATTAGAGGACCAAGTATATTGGTATAAAGCAGAACAACATGATGATTTTCGTATAGGTGCTGAAGAGTATTGGAAATACCATAATGAAAATTTCGAGGAAACCACTGAAGAAAATAATGAGGATATTATTAGTGCAACAACTAATAAGAAAAAGGGTCCCAAAGTTCATGTTAAACGTGTTTAATAAATTAAAATTGTAATTATTGAAAATATATGTTTAAAAGATAGTTATTGAATAAAAATATAGAATGCCACCCAAAAAAAATAATGAATTGAATAAAATTCTTTCTATAAGTAAACTTGTTCCTAAGCAGCCAAATAAAAGTAAAACTGTAAAACCCGTTAGAAAACATCCAAATGTTGGTTTAGGTCAAATGACTGAAAATCATGTAGATACATTATTGACAAGTATTGGTCAATATTATAAATTGCGATGTGCTAATACGTATTTTTATCCATATAATTTATTTACAAATAGTATGAGATATGAGTCTCGTTTTAATAATAAATATCAATTGATTCGACTCTATAAAAAAAATGAACGAGTATTTGAACATGGTAATGTATGTTTTGCTCTAATTAAACAAGCCGGTAAATATCTAAAACGTAAAGTATTTATAAAAGAATTACCAACTATAGATCATGATTTGTATATTGAAAATATTAAATCTTTTCAAAAAAATAATGTTCTATTTCCGAATATTAATGGTAATATGTTTATGAATAATATCTATAGTTATAATAATCCGAGTTATATTGATATAGTATGTCATTATTTATGTAGTCGTGTTACAGAAGATGGAATATTGCCACATTTCCCTTTATTTTATGGTTTAGTGAATACTATATTTAATAAATATTCCTATACATTTATGGATAAATCTGATTATAAACATTTTATAGAAAAACATGAATTAATAGATGGATATAAAGATAGTCTATTAAAAATAATTAATAAGGAAGATAAAGATAAAGTTGAAATATCTAATTTTCCTGTATATTTGATGGCTACTGAAGTTATGGATTTTGATCTTGATGAATTTTTAGAAGATACGAATAATTCTTATCAATATGATATTAATGATGGTTTTGATGTAGATAATTTCGAGAAGACAATATTTAGTATATTATTCCAAACAATCATTAGTCTTAGCTACATTCAGGATGAATGGAATATGGTTCATAATGATTTACATTTAGGTAACATAATGTTTAAATCAACGGAACAAAAATATATAAACTATTGTTATAATGGTTTTTTTTATCGTGTTCCTACATATGGTATGATAGTAAAAATTATTGATTGGAATCGTGGTTGTTTATCGTATAATAAATTGTGTATTCGTAATAATGTCTATAATAGCTATAGTGATTGTGGTGATATGTATTATTTTCCAACAACAGTTAAATCCAGCAAATCAATTGTAGATATAAATCCAAGTTTTGATCTTGCTATTTTAGCATATGAAATATTAGATAATGATAATATAATGGATAAAAATAAGTCAAAATGTGTTAAACTATTGAATGATTTATTGACGATGGATAATGGTGGTAATGTATATAGTGAAATGGGTGGTAAAGGAGAAGATCCGGGATTTGATCTTTATATTAATATAGCAAAAAACTGTCATAAAGCAGTTCCGCGCACAGTCTTACAAAAGTCAATATGGAATATGTTTAAAGTTTTAAAAAGTGTTATTCCACAAAATGAAAAGATATATACAATATAATATGAGTGAGTTAGAGTTAAAGTATAATAATAAAGAATTAGAAAGTTTAAGTAGAGATGTAATAGAATTACATGAAACTTTTCAGATTGTAAATGAGATGATAGCTATCCAAGGTGAAAAGTTGGAAGTATTAGAAGATAGTATTGAGGAAACATTAGCAAATGTTGAATCAGCTAATAAAGAATTGATTATTGCTAATGATTTACAAATAACAACTATAAAAAAAAAAATAATAATTGCTGGAATAGGACTAACTGCCTTGGCAGTTACATCAAGTTCAATCATAGGTTATAGCGTTTGTATTCCAGTATGTTTAGTTGGGTTTGGATGTTATAAAATGATAGATAAAAGTAAGAAACTATTTAAAGATTAGATATATATAGATATATAAAGTAGTCTGTCTATTAGCAGGATTAGCGCAGTTGGTAGCGCGTAGGCCTCATAATCCTAAGGTCGTGAGTTCGATCCTCACATCCTGCATTAAGACTACATACAGCAAAAAATGAAGCAAAATTATTGATTAATAATTGTAGGTTGAATATCTACACACAGCATAGTTTTTGAAAAAATATGATTTATCTATACTTGTAGCATAATTATTTGCTAATATATAAGGAAAATGAAATGATTATTTAAATATTTATAGTAAAAAATAGGAATTATTCTTTACTAATAATATATGGAAATAAAAACTTTAGTAATTATTGGTTTTATTCTTACTTTATTAAGTTCTGGTTTATATTTTTACATAAATATTGATACATTATTGAGTGCTATAAAATTAAATAAAAATTTTAATGAAGAAAAAAGGGTAGAATTAAAAAAAATAGATACAAAAGTATCAAATGAATTAAAAGAGAGTGATTTGGAAAAAATAAAAAACGAACTAGCAGCATTAAAGAATTCTATAGTAGAAAAAAAGGAGATAGTTCAAGCAAAATTAGATGATAAAAGAAATTCTGTTGAAGTTGCCCCTATAGATAAAAAGGAACCATTTTTAATCAATAATAATATTTTTTTAAAACAAGATCGCTCAAAAGTATGTAAGGAACTTTTTAACAGTGATGTAGCTACAAAAGAACAATTGAATGAAAGTTTTAATAATGGGGCTAACTGGTGTAATTATGGTTGGGCAAATGATGGAAATGCATATTATCCTTTACAAAATGAAACAAATGATGCTACTTGTAAGGGTAATATTGGATTGAATGGTGGAACTATGGAAGATAAAGATTATAAATTAGGTGTAATATGTTATGGTGTAAAACCTGATGAAAATAAATATACTGATTTAATTAAAATAAAACAAAATAGTTCTAATTGTGAAGCTGACCAAAAATTATTAGATAATTATCGTAAACAACTAGAAAATGGAAATATTAAAATTGCTCCATTTAATAATAAATCTTGGAGTCGTTATAGTTATAAAAATGATACCTTGGCAATTAATGATAAAATTGTTGTATCATCTAAAAAAGAATGTTCAAATGATCCACAAGCATTAGATACAAATAAAGCTAAAATACAAGCTATCATTTAATTATAAGCAAATTTATTTTTTTTTCCTTCCCAATTATTTAATTCATCTGTATTATCACTTTCATTATCATTCATTTCGCTGTTTTCAATATTTAAATAATAATTGTAATCTATATTTTTATGTATCATTTTTATAAATGATGATATTTTATCAACCCTATCCACATCTAATATATAACTGTATAGACCTTCATATAATACTTCTTGTAACCTAGTATAAGTATCCAATATATGAGGCTCTAATTCTTCTTGAATAGTGATTATACTTTCATTCGATTTTATTTCTTTATTTTCTATAACATTTATATTTTTTTTATTTTCAATTTTAATATTATTCAAGGTAATTTCATTACCTTTTTTAGCTATGTCTTTCCAGCTTGTCATTAAATGATATATATTATACATAATAGTTGTGTTATTCTTATATTTTTTTTAAATTATAAAATATATATGTCTAGTGTTGAAAATCAGTTAAAGGAAAATATTAAAAAGTATATAAGTATTGATAATTATATTAAAGAACAAAATGCCAAATTAAATGAATATAGAGATATGAAACGTTCTCTTGAAGAAAATATATTATACACAATCAAAACCTATAATTTAAAGGATATAGAAATAAATTTACCAGATGGAAAATTACAATATTTAGAGAAAGAAACTCATAATTCGTTAAGTATTCAGTTTTTAAAAAGTGCTTTAATTAATTATTTTAGTCAAAAAACGAATAATATGATATTAGCAAATCAAAATGCTGAAGTATTGTTAGAATATATTTTAAATCAAAGAAGTACTAAAATTGAATCAACTTTAAAACGTAGTAGAAAAAGAAACTAATTTTTTAGTCTAGCAGTTTTACATTCTTGATCAATTAAATATTTTCTATAACACAAATCTATTTCATTTTCCGCGGTTAATCCTGAAGCACCTTTACCTATATTTTTATTTATTTTATTAAATTCAGTAGGAGTCAGAAAACTATATTCATATTTTTCTGGTTTTATCTCATATTGATACAAAACGGGCTCTTTATTTTTAGTCTTTCCATAATTCATAATTTTATCTTTATTATAAACACTACAAATTAAATCTAATTCATTCGAACGTTTACATAAAGTTCGTCTGTCATTTTCATTTAATTTATCTAAACTAATTGTCTCACTCTTATTCTTATCTAGTTTATCCTTATCCATTATATCTTGTATAATACGACAATTATCCTTATTTAGTTTTATTCTTTCAAGAGGTTCATCGTTTAAATAATATTTACCATCTTTACTAATATAATAATTATAGGGACCGCTTTTATTATTTTGTACACTATATTTTCTTAAACATTCATTATATATATTTTCTATACTTAATGGTTTTTCGTTAGACTGATTGATATTTTTTTGATTTTTGTGATATTCTTCTATTCTTCTACAATTTGCTTTGTTTAATTCTAATTTATTTATAGGTGTTCCATTAAAATATAGAACATTATTTTGATCCTTTTCTACAATATAATTATCAAATTGAACTGTATCTCGTAATTCTCCAAACTTAGGTAAGCAATAATTTTTATAATACTTTACAATAGCATCATTGTCTTTTGGATCAATGTTTATTTTTTCTTGTCTATTTTTTAATATTACTTTTGGTTTGGGATTACAATTATCAGATATAAAATCATTAGCAGCATTAAGGATTTGGCTATTTATTGATAAACCATCTTTTTTATCTTCTATTTTTCGTTTCGCTAATAAACATCTATCTTCTAAATCAATTGCTCCACTAGTTAATAAATTATAAAAATTCGAATATTCACTATTATTATTAAAATATTCCATAATTTTTCTTTTTTTTATAAAATAGTAAAACAGGCTTATTGTAATAATAAATGATAATAATATAAAAATAGTTTTTACAACTGAAACCATATATATTGTTTATCATATATTAAAAAAATTTAAGGATCATAATTACTTTTGTATTTACTACTAAATTTATATACATAATGAATAAAATCATTATAAAAATTTTCTTCATTTTCTATAAATACTCCTCTATTTGTCAAATTATTAATAAGTATATGAAATAAATTATCAATATCTGTTTTATAATGTTTATTAAATTGATTAAATTCTAAGTGTCTGGTTGGACGAATATTATTCAACATAATTTATTTAGGTTTCCGTATGAATATATATCATCATGTATTTTTTATATAGATTTCTATTTTTAAATTTAATTTCTCTGTTTAAAAATATAATATGCAGAATACAGTCATAGGTAGTCTATTGTTTTTAGGTGGTATTTACGTAAGTTTAGGTAATAATAAAACTCAAGGAACTATTTTATTGCTTACTTTACTATTAATTGTAAGTATATCTATAATCATCTCTCTACAACCTCAGGCCAGTTCTACTGAATATTTTGAAGATGCTGCAAAAAATAGCGTTGTAAAAAATGAACAACAAAAAGAAGCAAATATGAAACCAGCAACAGAAGCTTTACCAAAACCATTACCTATGCCATTAACAGTTGAAGCTCCCAAACCATCTGAACCTACTAAAGCAGATGAAGCTACTAAACCAACAAATAATGTATTTCAACAGGCACCAAATCCACCATTTAATAAGATATTAGGATTTGCTGATAAAACTGTAGAAAGTGTAAAATTCTATGATATAAATAATAATGTATTAACTAGTGGAAAAAGTGAAAAAGGAAAAGAATTTAATTTCCAATGTGCTAATAATGGTAAAATAGTGGGTTATAAGTTTAATAATGAAGGAAATGAAAGAGATGATACTAGTATTTTAGGTGGGTTAGGACCTGTATATTGTGCTGATGGAAGTATATTAGATACTACTGTAGGTAAACCCCAAAATACTAGTTTAGGACAAACTTCTAAATAAAATATATTTATTATTAAATAAATATATAAAAATAATTATATTTATATAATATATAAAAAACAATTTGATGTCTCGCTCAACTCGTCCAGGTTCTGGTGTTCCTTTTGGAGGATCTTCTAATGGTACACGTGGTCCGACTTTTCAATCAGGTCGTCATACTATAAGCTCAAATACTGGGCTTTTAGCTAATCCTTCAAGAGCTGCTCAACACTCTGCTAACAATGCTGGAGCTCTTACTTTTAATGAAGCCAGATCAATTGGTCTACAATTAGCTGGCCGTCCTAGCGGTCCCTTTAGTGGTCCCAGTCGTGCTTTACCTGGTTTCCCTAAATAGTATGTACTAATATTTAATTTAAAATATTAAAACAAACTTTATTTGATTATGTCCCAATTTCAAAAGGTAATCTTGATAAATCAGGAGTTATAGTTGATTGTAACCAAGGTGAAACTACAACTTGAGGGCAGGGAGGATCACTACGTAATTGAAGGTTTGGATTTCTTAGACTTGACCCAATTGTATTAATACCTACATGATAACCAGCAGATAAGAAATTTTGATCGCCTAATTCACCTTGTCCATTTGGGGCAACTTGAGCCCAAGTGCTATTAGCATCACCTGGTAATAATTCAGCTGGATTGAGTTGATCTCTTGGAAAACAATCATTAGGAAACTGATTGCCATTTAAACCAAATGCGTTTGTTGGGTCTTCGGCCGGACCTACTTCCTTAAAAGTAGAATTTTGTCCTAACGGAGCGCTGGGACGAACACTATATGTTGATCCAACTGGAGCTAATGGATCTTCAGGCATAATATTACCAGTTGCTTGTTGTTCACCTGCCTGACGTTTATAATTTTCTAACATTTCTATCTTTTTTTCTGTTTGTTTATTATTGTAATTAACAAAATAAAATAGAGCAATTAAAGCAATAACAACAACTGAAATTGTTACTATAGGGTTCATTAGTATTCTATATATATACGATTAAAGATTTTTTATTTTAGATAATTTATATAAAAACAGAATAAAAAAAAACCTTTTATATTAATATAAAAATGACTAAACAAAGAAGCCGAAGTCGTAGTCGTAGTCGTAGATATAGTAAACAACAAGGAGGGTTTATTAGAGACGGAACACCGCAATTCGCTGAATTATGTGGCCCTAATCCCCTTAATCAATACGCCCCATTTAATATCCTTAATAATAATACTCCTTGCACTCAATGTCAAACACAAACAGGTGGAAGACGTTCACGTAAAAATAGTCGCAAACAACGCTATTATTAGTTTATAAATTACAATTATAAATTATAAACTAACATAAAGTATCTATATTTTCCCAAGTTAATCCACATTCTTTTGCCTTCATACAAAGACGACGACGTCCATCTACTGTTTCATTGGAACCTACACTCTTAAAATTCATTTTTCCATTAGGTTCTAATATTCCATCTTTTCTTGGACAACGTCCCAAATTATGAATGTTTTGACATTCACCATTACCGAGGTCTGCCCAATAATCAGGACAAGCATTATACATAGGAGGCCATGAATTCACCTTTTTCAACTGCGCTCTATATTCTTGAAATTTTTTATATAGGTATAACATCAAAAAAATTCCTATTATAACAGATACAACAACAAGTGATAAAATTCCCGCTGACAGTTCTACCATTTTATATTATAATATATTGTTTTTTTTTAATTTTCTTTATTAAAATTATCAATAAAATGATTTTGAGCAATATTAAATGTATCTAAAAGAACATTAACCTCCTCAATACTCATTTTTTTTTCAATTATATTCGTAAACAAAAATGGATATGCTAATGAAAAATTACTATATTTGGTATGTAAATCTTTTACTTTACCTTTTTTTACCAAATCATATATTTCCTTAGCTTCTTTTTTTATTTTACATATATTAATTTGTTTTAAATTTTCACTTTCTCCTGACGCCATTATATTTATCTATATATACTATTACTTTATATAGTATTTATTAAAAATAATACATAGAATTGATGTATGATATGTAAAAGAATTATATGAACACTATTATAATCACTCCAATATCCAAAAAATATATAATAAAACATATCTATTGCTATTAATGGTGACAAAAATAAACCTAATACAAAATAGATCAACTGAATTTTAAATTCAAATATAGTAATAAATGATATTAAAAATAATAACCCTATTTTATGATAATTATAACGAATTCCCTTAATCCAATAATATATTTCATAATGAAAATAATTAGGAAGCGTAAAAAATAAAATACTAATGAAATATTCATTATGAGTAATACTAAATAAAGATAAAATGAAATAAAGAATACGATTTTCTTTCCATATATCAATATAAATATAGTAAAATAAAAAAGGTATCAATAAACTATTATTAATAAACCCTACTATTGACCATATTGAAAAAAATATTAAAAGTTTATACTGAAATCGATTTATTTGATAATTTATATATTTCGCTATTTGTCTATTATTACTACTTTTATATATGTTAAAAAATAAATTAATAGTACTACTATGAAATAATTTATCCCAATCTTTACTATTTAATAAACCTAATATATATTGTTTTTTATCATAATTATCACGAAAATTATTATAATTAAATACATAACCTAAGTAAGTATAATTAGAACTAATATACTCATATACACATGCTAATACAAAACTTTGAGCAAATTCCATTAATTTTTGAATTCCTACTTTTTTATAGAAATTTATAATTTCTATTTGCTTTATATTGGTTTCTTCCGATAAAATAGTTTTACATAAAAATTGTATGATACCATAAAGTGTAGAAGAAACCAATATTTCTATTTTATCTTGTAGTTTTCTATTTATCCAATCTATTACTTTATGAAAATAAAGTTTATTATAAAATAAATACACAAATATTGGAATTGATAATATTGAAATATTAATTTCTTTATAAAATAAAACACTAAGAAAAATACTAAATATCCACAATATACTAAAATATAAATAACGTATTTTAATACTTAGCAAAAAACTATTGTAATATTCTATTTTATCTTTTTTACTTAATTTTATATTAAAAATTAGTAAAAATAGAATACCATTAAAAAAACTATCAATAGATATTAAATATAATAAATTATTACTATTCATTAATTCTAAATATCTTTATTGTTATATTTTTAAGCTTATTCGTTTTTATTTATTAATATCTATAGTATAAAAAGATAATATAATAGTTTATATATAATGAGTTCTGTTAATCTGAAATCATATTATTTAGATACAGCTAATCAAAATCAGCTTAAAAATTATATTTTGAATGAATTAAGTAAAAAATATATTATTCAGCCAGTTATAGCACAACTTAATCAGCGTTTTACTGCTATTACCGAAATTATATCTAAAAATGTTCAACCAGATAATAGATTAAATCTACAACAAAATTTGGATCGTATCAATAAAATAACAATTGAACAATGTTTGAATGCTTTTTCACAAATATTAGAATCATTTGAAAAACAAGATATACCATCAAATGTTCCAGATTCATTAAATAATGTAGAGGATAATCGCGATGTAAATGATTTATATAGTAAATTGATGACTGAACGTGAATATACGTCTAATCCTATATCAAATATTTCCACACCAGTTACCCGTGTAACAAATTCTCAAACACCTCAATTTAATTTACCACCTATTCCTGAAGAACCTGTTTTAGCTAAAGAACGTAATAATAGCTCAAGTTTTCAAGATAGAATTGAGTTATTGAAACAAAACCGTTGTAATCTATTAGAACAACGTAATCGACTTGATTTAGAAACACGTGAAAATAATTATAAACAAAATATTTTAGGACAACAGCCACAAAATAACAATATTAATAATGACTTACTAAATAATAATCCTGTTTATAATGATAATTTTAATATAGCTAATGTTGGTAAAGAATTAGTTTCGCAGAATGAAATAAATCAGCATAGATTTATAGAATACAAAAATGAAAAATCGATGGATTATAGAAAAATAGACAGACAATTTTTTATTTGTTCAAAAGACAGACAATGGTATGGTGATATTTCTAATAATAATTTACAACCCGCATTAGAACCTTATCGATACAAACTATATCTTAATAATAATAAAGAAAAGGGTATTTATTTACAAAATAGACAAAAAAACATTAGTTCTTTACGTATTGTATCAGTATATTTAAGTATTAATGATATTAATAGTATTATGCCACCATATATTTTTATTTATATTCCTGAATTAGAAAACAGAGTTGAAACAAGTATAGTTAATAGAAAATATGTATTTAGTATTTTAACTAAGGATGATGTAATTGGAAGTCAAATAAAATATATTAATTTTTTAACTGATAATGAATACGACCCTACTCCGTTATCAGAACTTAATAATTTGACATTTGAAATATTAAATCCATTAGGCACTTTATATAATGATGACAAAGATGATTTATTGATATTGGAAATTGGACTCGATGATTTATTTGATCCTAAAAATATAGTAATAACTACAAACAAAGTTTATAATACAAATAAATATGATAATAAAGATATTTTATTAATAAAAAATTTCGGGTTTAAAGATAGTAGTAATGGTCAATTAAAGGTATTTTTAAATCGTGAAGAAGGACATATTATTACAACACCCGAACAAATTTTAAGTAGTAATAAATTTTATAATAAAATTTATATTGAATTGCCTGTTATTATATTAGATGATGGACAAATTTTATTAGCTCCTATGATTATTGAATTACAAGATTATTTAAATAAAAATGGAAATCCTGTTAATAATGTATATGGTGCATTAATGAATGTTATTTTACAACCCAGTATTATTATGGAAATTAGTAAACTTGAACCAAATAGTAAGGAAATCAATCAATCACGAGTAACATTAATATAAAAGCAAATATTACTATGTTTAGAATTAGTTTAAAAAAAATATTTAATAAATTATATATAGTATATTTATGACCAAAACAGGATTTAATCAATTTATTTTTGATGATGATATATTAGGAGAAATCCCAAGTTTTACTAAAAATAAAAAAAAAAAAATGATTGATAATAAAAAAGTACTATTTAGAGATTTAAGTTTAGATAGTTCTAACAATGAAAGTTTAATGTTATCAATACCAGTAAGTGATTATTTAGATAGCAGTATTGCTGATAAATTAAATAATGAATTTAGTCAAGTAAGTAATAGTATAGGAGGTAAATATCCAATGGTTATTAATATTGACAGTAATAGTTTAAATCCTTCTTTACAAACTGAAACAAATAAAACTCAAAATTCATATGATTTATCAATTGATACTAATCAGGATTTAAAATCTGCGGTGAAAATAGCTGAATCAAAAATAAATAATCCCGATTCTGATGTAACAACTGAAGAAACTAGTCAACAAGAAGGAGATAGTCAACAAGAAGGAGATAGTCAACAAGAAGGAGATAGTCAAGAAGAAGAAGG
>Ga0194133_10000831_pt1 | contig 58522 bp, 54 predicted proteins | sample TA2KigOf40mmetaG_FD_155448 | JGI IMG/M metagenome (GOLD analysis project Ga0194133, IMG submission 155448) | Freshwater microbial communities from Lake Tanganyika, Tanzania - TA2015055 Kigoma Offshore 40m | ecosystem: Environmental > Aquatic > Freshwater > Lake | place: Tanzania: Lake...
TGTGCAAGCGTATTCGCACTCGGCGTCTTGCGCGCTCCGTTTTCCATGCGCCAGTCAAAAAAGCTTGTCACCTCGGCGGATGTGAGTGCCACCGCTTTGCGTTCTGAGAAATATGGAACTGCATAGGTTTTCAAGAATGCAAGGATCGCCTTTACCCGCTTAGTCGTGACACCTGCTCTGCTATTACCAATCTCATATTCAGTAACCAGTTGCTTGAAGCTGGTTGCGCTATTTGATCTCCCAAGCTTCGCGTTAATACGCAGCTCATCAAGTAGATCGTCGGCGAACTTGCGCGCCTCATACAAATCAGAAGTACCGGTGCCGCGATAAACATATCCCGGTTCATTCGGCAGCTTGATCCGGCAGATCCATAGCTGCTTTGGGCGATCTTCGAGCTGGTAAATGACGATTTTACCGTCGCGAAAGCTCTGCCGATTGATGATTCTGCCGTTAGACATAACCCCAGGATATCAGGAGCGGCGGTGCAGGGTGAAGTGTAATACTCTGTAATATGCCCAACTTCCGCCACCTCAGCGGAGCGACTTCGGTCTAACTAATTGATTTTATGAGAACAAATGGTGCTGTTGGAGAGGATTGAACTCTCGACCTCTCCCTTACCAAGGGAGTGCTCTACCACTGAGCTACAACAGCCAAGGTCTGCTTGGACGCGCTCCCTCTAGCCCCAGCCAGGGGCGTCCCGCAACCCCTTGATGCCAGGCCCGCCCACTACCAATTTTTGCCGGCATGGAAAAGCAAGGCAAAACCCCGCCCAAGCCTGCCCCAACGCGTGAGGAAAGGCTGGCCGCGGCCCTCAGGGAGAATCTTCGCCGCCGCAAGGCGCAGACACGGGCGAGGGATGCCGCGGAAGCGCCCCGGAAGCCGGAAAGCCCGGAAAAGCCGGGGGCATAGGCCAGACAGGGCGCTCACTTTCCCCCAGCTACCCATCTGGGCTATTCCCCCCAGATCAAGGCCGTCAGGCCCAAGCTTAAGGATGTGCCATGAACTGGATCAGCGATTGGGCCCTGCCGAAGATCCAGGGTCTGTTCAAGCGGGAAGCGCCGGAAAACCTTTGGCATAATTGCCCCGCCTGCCAGCAGATGATTTTTCATCGTGATCTGGAAAAGGCGCTGCGTGTTTGCTCCCATTGCGGGCATCACATGCGCTTGGGTGCAGCGCAGCGGCTGGAAGCAACGCTCGAACCCGGTTTTTCGCGCATTGAATTGCCCAAGGCGCCGGCTGATCCGCTGCGCTTTCGGGACCAGCGCCGTTACGCGGATAGGCTGCGCGAAAGCCAGACCAAGACCAGCATGGATGATGCCGTGGCGGTGGCGCATGGGACCATCAATGGCCAGCGCGCCGTCGTGGCTGCTTTCGAATTTGCCTTCATGGGCGGTTCCATGGGTGCCGGCGTGGGTGAGGCGATTGTCACCGCCGCCAAGCTTGCCGTGTTGCAGGATGCGCCGCTGATCGTGTTTACCGCCTCGGGCGGGGCGCGCATGCAGGAAGGGGCCATCAGCCTGATGCAAATGCCGCGCACCGTGATTGCAACGCGCCTGGTGAAAGAAGCGGGCCTGCCCTTCATCACGGTGCTGTGTGACCCAACCACGGGCGGTGTCACGGCCAGCTTCGCCATGCTGGGCGATATCCAAATTGCTGAGCCAGGTGCGATGATCGGCTTCGCCGGCGCGCGGGTGATTGAACAGACCGTGCGCGAAAAACTGCCGGAAGGTTTTCAGCGCGCCGAATATCTGCTGGAACACGGCATTCTGGATATGGTGGTGAAGCGGGGTGAGATGCGTGAAACCCTGGCCCGCGTGATTTCGCTGCTGCGCCAGCCCCTGCTGGAACGCAGCGATGAAGAAGCCGAAGCCGCCGCCGCACCGGCCGAATAAATCCCTTGTCCCGCGCTGAAGCGATTGTGGAGCGTCTCCATTCGCTCCATCCCAAGCTTATTGATCTGAGCCTGGGCCGGATGGAGGCTTTGCTGGCGAAGCTTGGCCATCCGGAACAGCGCTTGCCGCCGGTCATTCACGTGGCGGGGACGAATGGCAAGGGTTCTACCTGTGCTTTTTTGCGCGCGATTGGCGAAGCGGCAGGCCAGCGCGTGCATGTCTATACCTCGCCCCATCTAGTGCGGTTTCATGAACGCATCCGCCTTGCGGGGGAGTTTGTGACAGATGAGGCTTTGACCGCGACACTGGAAGAAATGGAAGCGGTGAATGCCGGCGCGCCGATCACGGTGTTTGAAGTGACGACCGCCGCCGCCTTTGTGCTGTTCAGCCGTGTGCCGGCTGATTTGCTGGTGCTGGAAGTGGGCCTGGGTGGGCGGCTTGATGCGACCAATGTCGTACCGCGCCCGGTGGCATCGGCGATTACCTCCATTTCCATGGATCATATGGATTTCCTGGGCGATACGCTCGGCAAGATTGCGGGGGAGAAAGCCGGCATCATGCGCGCCGGTGTGCCCTGCGCGACAGGCGCGCAAGCGGCCGAAGCGCTGGAAGTGATCAGCGCCGTTGCAGCCGAACGCGGCGCGAAGCTACTGCGCCGTGGGCAGGACTGGTTTTGTGAGGCAAGGCCAGATGGCTTGCTCTACCGTGATGCTGCGGGCGCGCTGAGCCTGCCGCCGCCTGGCCTGATCGGCCCACATCAGGCGGATAATGCCGGCATTGCCATCACCGCCTTGCGCGCCGCTGGCCTGCCCTGGCTGAATGACGCAGCGATTGCGCACGGCATTGCGCAGGCGTCCTGGCCCGCGCGCTTGCAACGTTTGCATGGGCGCTTGGCAGCGCTGCTGCCTGCGGGTTTTTCGCTCTGGCTCGATGGCGGACATAATGCCGGCGCGGGGCAGGCGCTCGCCCAGCATTTCACGCAATGGCGCGATCAGCCTTTGCACCTTGTGATTGGCATGAAGCAGGGCAAGGCGAGTGCGGCATTCCTCCGCCCCTTGCTGCCCTTCGCCAACACCATTCATGCGGTGGCTGAACCTGGCCAGCATCTCGCGATGAGTGTCGCGGATATCATCACCGCCAGCGGCGGTGTCGCCGAACCAGGCCCCACGATTACGGAAGCGCTCGGCAAGATCGCCGCCAAAGCCAAGCCGGGGCGCGTGCTGATTGCGGGCAGTCTTTATCTGGCGGGGGAAGTCTTGAAGGCTGAACTTGCTTGAAGGTCAGCCAATCAAACTTCAGCCCGTTTCGATAATCAGCTTCCTATTGCGTCCGGCGTGACAGCGAAACAGCGTAAGAAGCAGCCCGCGCCTGCAGGACCGGATCATCGCTCATCTCAATGCCTGGCGCTTGATCCAGGATCATGAAGCTGATCGGATCACATGCCCCGCCGGGGCCGGCGGAAACCTCGGTCACGGTCAGGCGACCTACAATGGCGCGCGGCCGATCATCGGGCCAGGCGATGGTCGGGTTCAGCAAATCATCGCCCTGCCCCGGGAATTGCAGCACCATATCGAATTCAACGGGGGCAGACGCAACGCGCCGACGCAGGTCATCAGCCAGAAAGTTATTGCCCAGACTCTGCATCTGCTCCGCTGTCAGGCGTTCCACACCCGCGCGCGGTTCAAACACCCAGCGCGCTGGGCGAACCTGGCCATCCTGCCCACGGAACATGAAGGTATTCACCCCCCAGTAAGGCGTAGTGGCAAAGCTCGCCGGTGGTGCATTGGCCGCCAAAAAGCGGCCCTGATTGCCAACCGAAGGATTGGCTGCAACGAAGGCGGCGAAGGCCGCTGCACGCTCTGCATTCGGTCGTCCAGTCGCCGGATCATTCGCGCGCGCCAGCAAACCATTCACCAACGCTTGCGGCGTGGGCGAACCGAACACCGGCGCCGAGATATTCGCCATTTCAAATAAATCGCCAGAAGGTGCTTCGAAGCGAATAGAAAGGCCACGCGTGCCGCGCGCGGTGTCTGACGCATTGGGATTGGCGCCCGCCACACCAAAGCGGATCAATGCCGTATTGCGCTGGCCGCTGAAAACGGGCGCCACTGAAAGCCGGGTGCCTTCGGCAGTCGCCACGAAATGCCCCGCCGCGCAAAGGCCCTTGGGATGGCTTGGGCGATGGGTGCGCACTGGCCCAAGCACGGCTTCAAAGGCATCCACAATCGCCTCAGGGCTGGGCTGTGAAAAAGCCGGACCTGATCCGCCGAGAAGTGCCGCCATGGCAGCACCAGCAGCTAGGGCACGCAAGCTTGGGCGTATGGCGAGCATGAAGCTTTCTCTCCGGCCAGTGATTGATGAAACCAAGCTTCGGGTTCGTGCCTTGGCTTATAATCAGTCTTACACGTTTCGTTTATCAGAGTCAAAAAATTTCGCTGTAATGCGCTTGGCTAAGCTTGCTTGCGTTCAATCAGACTACGCCTAATTTTCCGCCCGCGCTTGATACGATCCTCAATGAAACCCGCTTCCCCACGGCGAATGGCACGGCCAAAGGCATGCGCATCCTCAGAAAAGCGCGACAGCATCTCAAGCACCGCTTCGCGATTATTCAGAAACACATCGCGCCACATATCAACATCGGATGCCGCGATGCGGGTGAAATCCCGGAAACCCGATGCCGCGAATTTCAGCACCGCTTCCTTGGTTTCCTCCGCCAGATCATCCGCCGTGCCGCAAATGGTGAAGGCAATCAGATGCGGCAGATGGCTGACAATGGCGACCACCTTGTCATGCGTGATGGGGTCCATGGTTTCGATCATGGAACCGCAGCGCCGCCACAATTCCTTCACTTTTTCGACCGCTGCCGAGTCACTATCGGGCAGAGGAGTCACGATGCAGTAGCGGCCTTCAAACAATTCCGGAAAACCTGCATCCGGGCCGGAATATTCGGTGCCTGCCATGGGATGCGCTGGCACCAAATGCACATCCGCCGGCAATAAGGGCGCCAAATCACGAAGCACGCTGCCCTTGGTAGAACCAACATCGGTCAGCACCGCACCCGGTGCCAGATGCGGCGCGATATGCCGCATGGCATCGGCATAGGCACCAACGGGGATGCAAAAAATCACGCCATCGCAGCCTTCAACGGCGCGCGCGGCATCGGCTTCCACCACATCCGCAAGACCCAATTCGCGCACGCGCTGGAGTGTCTCAGCCCGCCGCGTGGTGACCACAATGGTCTTCGCGATATCGCCGCGCTTATTGGCGACCCGCGCAATGGAAGACCCGATCAGCCCAATGCCAACCAGGCACAGCCTATTGAACAGCGGTTCAGCCATGTTGCGCCATGAAGGCTGCAACGGCATCGGCCACCATCTGGCATTCCTCACCCGTGCCAATGCTGATACGGAGACACGCCGGCAGCCCATAGCTGCCCATGGCGCGCATGATCAGCCCGCGTGCTTTCAGCGCCGCATCGGCCGCCTTGGCCTTTTCCGGAGAACCGAAATCCGCCAGCAAAAAATTCCCCTCACTCGGCCAAACCTTCACGCCAGCGGCGGTCAGCGCTGCCGCCAGCTTGCCGCGCCATTCGGTATTATGTGCGATGGATTTTTCGATCCAGCCCGCTTCCTTCACCGCCGCAATACCGGCTACCATAGCCGCCGCATTCACATTGAAGGGACCTCGCACGCGCGACAGCACACCCACCACCGCTGCCGGCGCATAGGCCCAGCCAAGCCGCATGCCACCAAGCCCGAATATTTTGGAGAAGGTGCGCGTCATCACCGTATTGCCGCCACCCGCATCCACCAGCGCCGCACCCGCATCATAATCCGGCCGCGTGACATATTCGGCATAGGCAGAATCAAGCACCAGCAGAATGTCATCGCGCAGCCCCGCGCGCAGGCGCACAATTTCAGACTGCGGCAGGATCGAACCAGTCGGGTTGTTCGGGTTGGCAAGGCACACCAATTTCGTGCGCGGCCCCACCGCCGCCAGCATCGCATCCACATCCACAGTCAAGTTGCGTTCCGGCACCTTGATGATGCGGCAGCCGGCCCAACGCCCAGTGATGTCGTACATCATGAAACCATGGGCGGACATCACCAACTCGGTCCCCTCACCGCCATAGGCAAGGATCAGCAGCGCGAGCAATTCATCGGAGCCATTGCCGCAAACAATCCGCGCGGGGTCGAGGCCAAAGCGCGCGCCAATCGCTTCCCGCAAGGCAGCGGCACCACCATCGGGGTAGCGATGCGCCTCGGCGGCCATGTTGCAAATGGCTTCAATGGCGCCAGGCGGTGGGCCGAAGGCGCCTTCATTGGATGAAAGCTTCACCACGCGATTGACGCCGGGGAGTTTCGATTCGCCCCCGACGTAAGGCTCCACCGAAAGGATCGAAGGGCGCGGCATCACAGTCATGACACATCTCCAGCAACGGGCACGGCGTAGGCGCCCAGCAGAACGGCATTAAGCCCGGCAAGCCGCGGATCGCCCGCGGCGATAAACTCATCAGTTTCAACAAGCGCCAAGCCACGTCCGCCTTGGCGGATAAGGCTCAGTATGCGCCCGGCAAGCCCGGCATCCGTCAGCAAACGCGCAAAGCTTTCGCGCGAAGCCTCGGCGCTGCCTTCCAGGCGCAATAGGCTGCGATCCTCGCCTGAGGCATCCGGCGGCACCGGTGCCACCACCAGCGCCGCATCGGCGCGTGTGGCATCGGCCAGGAAGGGCAGGCGCGCCACCACAGAAAGCCGGGGCGCTTCAAGGATTTGCCACCAGGCGCCCTCACCTTCCCCAGCAAGTGTCGGCAGCACGGCGACCGATGCCTTACCAGCGCTCAACGCCGCCAGCGCCTGGGCAGGTGAGGCAAAGGGCGCGAGCGGCGTGGCTGTGCCGAAATGCTCCCGCGCCAAAGCCAGCGTTTGGGCCGCTTCGCCAGATGCCGCGACAGCAGCGGTAAAGGCGCCCTGAATGGCGGTATGCGCCATGAAAATATGCCGCCAAATGCGCACCACAGCCCCACGGGAAAGCGCGCCGGAATGTCGGGTGAGCAGGCGGCGCAGCACCGCCGCTTCCCGCCCTGGCCGAAGCGGAGACCCCCCACCCGTCTTGGCGCGGCTTGCCGCCATGCGCGCCACCACGGCGGCGCGGCGCATCAGCACATCATGCATGGCGTCATCCAGCGCATCTATTTCGGCGCGGAGCGCAGCAAGGGCGGGATCAGGGCTTAGCGGGGCGGGGGCTTTATCGTTCATGCGGGACCAAATCTTCAACGCAGCAATACCCCCCACATCGCTGCGCGCCAAGCGCCCCCTCTCGTCACACGCCAAGGTTGCGCCTGGGGAGGGGGCCAGCGTAATAGTCCCTGCATGAGCCAAGCCATTGCCCCGCTGCCCGATGTGGACCATCAGGCCGCCCACTTCCCGGATGGGCTTGCGCTGGATTGCGGCGCGGTCGTGGCGCCCCTGACCGTCGCCTATCGGACCTTCGGCAAGCTGAACGCCAAGGCCTGCAATGCGGTGCTGATCTGCCACGCGCTGACGGGCGACCAATATGTCGCGGAAAATCACCCCATCACCGGCAAGCCTGGCTGGTGGGAGAATATCATCGGCCCCGGCAAGCCGCTGGATACGGATCGCTATTTTCTTGTTTGCGCCAATGTGCTGGGCGGCTGCATGGGCACCACAGGGCCACGCAGCGAAATGACGGATGCGGCGGGGCGCGGGCTTGGCCGGCCCTGGGGGACGGATTTTCCCTCGGTCACCATTCGCGACATGGTGCGCGCGCAGAAGCGCCTGATGGAAAGCCTTGGCATCAACCGCTGGCTGGCCGTGATTGGCGGGTCCATGGGCGGGATGCAGGTGCTGGAATGGGCAGCAACCTACCCTGAGGCGGTCTATGCCGCGGCCCCCATCGCCACCGCGGCACATCATTCGGCACAAAACATCGCTTTCCATGAAGTCGGGCGCGCGGCCATTCATTCCGATCCTGATTGGCAGGGCGGGCGCTATTGGGAAGCGGGCATCATCCCGGCCAAGGGGCTTTCTGTTGCGCGCATGGTCGCGCACATCACCTATTTGTCGGAAAAGGCACTAACCCGGAAATTCGGCCGGCGGCTGCGCGGTGCCTCGGCACTCACCTTCCTGGAAGATGTGTTTGAGGTGGAGAGTTACCTCCGCCACCAGGGCTCCACCTTCGTGCGGCGCTTTGATGCCAATTCCTATCTCACCATCACGCGCGCTATGGATTTCTTTGACCTTGCCGCTGATCATGATGGCGATCTGGCCAAGGCGTTTCGCGGCACGGCAACGCGGTTTTTTGTGGCGTCCTTCAATAGTGACTGGCTATTCCCCACCAGTGAAAGCCGCACCCTGGTGCGCGCATTGAATATGGCGGCTGCCAATGTCAGCTTTGTCGAGATTGACAGCGATAAGGGCCATGACGCCTTCCTGCTGGAAGAACCGGATTTCCATCGCGCGCTTGGCGGGTTCCTCGCCGGTTGTGCCGAACGGCTTGGGGTGTAGCGCGTGAGCATGGATGGCGTTCAATATGTCGCGAAGAATATGCGCCTTGATCTCAGGCTGATTGCCGAAATGATTCCACATGACGCGCGCGTACTTGATATTGGCTGCGGTGATGGCGCGCTGATCGAATATCTGGCGCGCGAAAAACGCGCCGATGCGCGCGGCATTGAAATTGACATGGCGCAGGTGACCAAGGCGGTCTCAGCGGGGTTAGCCGTGATCCATGGCGATGCGGATAATGATCTGGCCTTCTATCCCGATGGCGCCTTTGATTATGTGGTGCTGTCACGCACGCTGCAGGCGGTTGAAAAACCGCGTGAGGTATTGCGCCAATTGCTGCGCATCGGGCGGCACGCGATTGTGTCCTTCCCCAATTTTGGCCATTGGCAGATGCGCTGGCGTTTGTTGTGGGGCGGGCGGATGCCGGATACGGAAACCTGGAACCGGCCCTGGTATGAAACGCCCAACATCCACCCCTGCACGATTACGGATTTCACCGCGCTTTGCGCCCTTGATGGCTATGCGGTGGAACGTTGGCTGGCCGTGGATGATCAGGGGTTGAGAGCGCCTTGGCGGCGCTCCCTTCGGCTCGCCAATATGTTCGGTGAGCAGGCGCTGTTTATGATGCGCCGGGCCGGGTCTGGCAGCTAGGCTGCGATCCGCCAGCGCGGATCACAAAGCACCATTACTCCCGCCAGGGATGCTGATTCCACAGCGCCTGATAGCGCGTGCGTAGCCCAACAAGTTCCGCCCGATAGGCATCAGGCGCCAGGAAGCGCAGCGGCAGGAATTGCTGATCGGCAAGCTTCTGGAATTCTGGGTTCTCCACCGTCTTTTTCACGGATTCAGCCAAGCGCGTGATGATCTCAGCCGGCATGCCTCCGGGGGCAGCCATGCCGCGCATGGACCCCTCCACCACATTGAAGCCCAATTCGCGCAAGGTCGGGATGGTCGGCGCACGATCCCAGCGGGTTTCGCCCATTTGTGCCAGGGGATGCAACGTGCCCTGGCGCCAATCATTCAACCCTTCCGCCACATTCATCACCGCCAGCGGAATTGTGCGCGAAAACACATTCTGTTTCACCAGTGACGATCCGGCAAAGGGAATATGCAGGAATTTCGTGCCGGAAGCACGTTCCAGCGCCAGCATCGCCAGATGATCGTCCGAACCAATCCCCGTGGTGCCATAGCCAATGGTGCCCGGATTGGCCCGCGCCGCCGCGAGCAGATCAGCAAGTGTCTTATACGGGCTGTCAGGCAGCACCCACATGCCGCCCGGATCATCCACGATATTCCCGATCAGCGAAAAATCATCCAGCGAGAAACGCGCGCGCCTTTCGATCGGAATGGTGACGATGGTCGGCGTATTGATGAAGCCAATCGTATAGCCATCGGGCCTGGCGCGCGCCAATTCAGTAAAGCCGATCTCCCCACCCGCGCCAGGGCGGTTCAGCACCACAACGGGCTGGCCCAGATCCGCTTCCATGAAACGCGCAATGGTGCGCGCGGCGACATCCGTACCACCACCGGCGGCGAAGGCGACAATCATGGTGATCTGCCGATCTGGCCGCCAGCCAGCTTGCGCGCGCGCAATGGCAGGGGTGGCAATTGCGCTGGCGATCAAGGCGCGACGCGATATTTTCATGGTGTCCTCCCGGTTCTTTGCAGCATCAAAGCATAAGCCGCGCGCATGAGAAAGGCCGCTTGGGACACCCCGCGCGGCCTTTGTAGTGAATGGTAGCCCGCTTTAATCGGCGGCAAGCGCCATGCGGTTGCGGTTCAGAATGCCCATCACGTGATCTTCCGCCGCATCCACGACCTTTTCGGTCTGCTCCGGCGTGAAGACATGGCCGGCGCCGGCCATGACACGATAATCAATACTGACGCCCTTCTGCGTGTTCAGCTTTTCCACCAGCTTCTTCACAGAAACTTCCGGTACCAATTCATCATCGGCGCCGTGCAGGATCAGCCCGCCGCAGGGGCAGGGTGCAAGAAAGCCGAAATCATAATGCGAAGCCGGCGCGCTGATGGAAACAAAGCCGCCCATTTCCGGCCGACGCATCAGCACTTGCATGCCGACATAAGCGCCGAAGGAATAGCCCAGCACCCATTGTGAAGACGCATTGGGATTGACGGTTTGCAGGAAATCCAAGCCCGCGCAGGCATCGGAGATTTCGCCAATGCCGCCATCATAGCGGCCCTGGCTGCGCCCCACGCCCCGCATATTGAAGCGCAGCACGGAAAAGCCCAAAGCCTGCATGCGTTGATAAAGCGCATGTATGACGCGGTTGTTCATCGTGCCGCCATGCAGCGGATGCGGGTGTAACAACAGCGCGGTGGGGGCATTCGGGCGCTTGGAATGGTGATAGCGTCCTTCAAGCCGTCCATCAGGGCCGGCGAACATTACTTCTGGCATGGTCTTCTCGCGTCCATTCCATTCTTGGCCAATGCCGGATCCACGAAGCATCGCCCATGGGGGATGGGCAGTGCAGAACCCAGCGGCATCAGCGCCACATGTTTTGGGAAACCAAAACCCACGAATAGGGGCCGCGCAAATCGCTCATTCACCAATCGCGGAAATCTTGACCGCCAAGATCGGCAAACCTAACTTTCATTGCCACGGGAGCACCGCGTTATCCTATCGCCGAGGCAACGCCGAAGCCGCCACCCCGATGCCTCAGAGGGGTTTCCCGTCCCTCAGAGGAACCCGCAATATAGTGATCAAGACTGGAAATTCCTAATGTTTTCATGCCGGGTGTTGCATTTTTTTTGCACTCCCCTGTGGGTGTCAGCCTGGGGTGACCCATGAGGCTCTCAACCCGTGGTCGCTATGCTGTCATGGCACTCGCCGAAATGGCGCGGCGGGAGGCCGGGCAGGCCGAACCGCTGGAAGCCAAGCCAACATCTATCGCTGAAGTTGCCGCCGCGCAGCACCTATCCGCCGCCTATCTGGAACAGCTTTTTGGCCGGCTGCGCCGGGCGGGGCTTGTGGAATCGGCCCGCGGACCAGGCGGGGGCTATCGGTTGCTGCCAGCGCCTGATCGTATCTCCATCGCCGCCATCATAGATGCGGTGGAAGAACCGATCTCAGCCACGCGGTGCGAGGAAGGCAATCCGGGCTGCCTGGCGGGGCAGCGCTGCGAAACCCATGATCTTTGGGCGGAATTGGGCGGGCAGATTAGGCTTTTCCTGGCCGGGGTGACGCTGGCCGATGTGCTGGCCGGGCGCGTTCTGGGCCGCGCCGCCGCGCCCCTGCCCCCCGGCTAACGCGCCATGGCTCGCCTTTACCTGGATGCCAATGCAACCGAGCCGATGCGCCCGGAAGCGATCACCGCCATGGCCGAGACAATGGCGCTACCTGGCAATCCATCCTCGGTCCATGCCGAGGGCCGCGCAGCGCGGCGCATCCTGGAAGAAGCACGGGAAGCAATTGCGGCGCGCTTCGGCGCGCGCGGGCGGGACCTTGTTTTCACCTCGGGCGGGACGGAGGCCAACGCTTTAGCCATTCGCGGCCTTGCTGCCGGGCGCCGAGTACTGGTGGGCGCGACCGAACACCCCGCAGTGCTGGCGGCGGCGGGGCCAGATGCCGGGACGATCCCGGTGCTGGCCGATGGCACGCTTGATCTGGCAGCGCTGGAAGCCGCGTTGCGGGCGGGCGGGCCGGCCCTGGTTGCTGTCATGGTCGCCAATAATGAAACCGGCGCGCTGCATCCCGTTGAAAAAATTACGGAAATTTGCCAGGCGCATGGCGCGCTGTTGCATCTGGATGCGGTGCAAGTGCCGGGGCGCTTGCCCTTCATGCTTGGCCCCGCCGATTCCATGGCGCTTTCCGCCCATAAGCTTGGGGGGCCCAAGGGCGTTGGTGCCTTATTGCTCCGCCCCGGTTTGGACCCCGCACCAATCTTGACCGGCGGCGGGCAGGAAGCTGGCCGGCGCGGCGGCACCGAAGCGCTGCCCGCAATCGCCGGCTTCGCCGCCGCAACCGCTTGCCCGCAGCCCGAGGGTTTGGCCGGGCTGCGCGATGCGATTGAGGCCGGGATAAAGACTTTGGCGCCCGAAGTGATCATCGCGGGCCGGGATGCGCCCCGCCTGCCCAATACCACCAGCCTGATCCTACCCGGCGTGGCCGCAGAAACCCAGGTGATTGCGCTTGACCTGGCGGGGGTAGCAGTTTCTGCGGGTGCCGCTTGTTCATCGGGCAAGGTGCGGCAATCCCATGTGCTGGCAGCGATGGGGTATGGCGCGGACGCCGCCTGCGCAATCAGGGTTTCGCTACCCTGGAATGCGTCCGCCGATACGCCCGCTCGGTTTCTGCAAGCTTGGGGGGCTATGCGCGACAAGCTTTGCAGGCTTGGGCGATAGCGGAACCGAAGCAAGCCGGAGTCACAGGGCGGCTCGGGATAATCACGTCAGCAAAACAAGCATTCCCATCTCCCACCCAAACCGGCATAGATTAACGCCATGGCAGCACAACGATCCGCCCTTGTCCTTGGCGCCGGGATTATGGGGCTTTGCACCGCCTGGGCGCTGACCCGCGCCGGATGGCAAGTGCGCATCAATGAACAAGCGCCCATTCCCAATCCGCGCGGTGCATCCGTGGATCAACACCGCCTGATCCGCCACGCCTATGGCGCGCAGGCCGGCTATATGCGCATGGTTGATCCCGCCTATGCGGCCTGGGAAATGATCTGGGCCGCCCTCGGCGCGCGGCATTACGTTGAAACCGGCGTGCTGGCTTTGGCCAATCATCAGTGTGGTTGGCTTGCCGAAAGCCGCGCCGCGCTGCTGGCGGATGGGCATGGCTGCGCCGATCTGCCACCGGGCCACATCACCGTGCTCTACCCAATGCTGTCCGATACCGGCATCGCGGCGGCCTTCACCTTGCCGCGTGGCGGGGTTTTGCTTGCGGAACGCATCGTCGCGGGGCTCGCCGCGCATCTCGCCGCGCAGGGGGTGGTGTTCGAAGCCGCCGAGGTCACCGCCGCGCTGCCGGCGCAAAAAACCCTGCGCCTTGCCAATGGCGCGGAACGCAGCGCCGATCTGCTGGTGCTGGCCGCCGGCCCCTGGGGGCCAAGGCTGCTCGGCACCACCCTTGCTGGCCGCGTGGTTCCGTCCCGGCAAATCCTGGTGCGGCTTGAAGCCCCGGCTGGCTTCCGCACCGCCTGGGAAGCCGCGCCCATGCTGCTTGATCTGGCCGAAGATGGCGGGTTTTACGCCGTGCCGCCGGTGGCGGGCACCGCGCTCAAAATCGGGGATCACCGGTTTTCGCGCCAGGGCGATGCCGGGGCTGATCCCCGCGCCGCAACGCCCTCAGAAATCGAGGAAATTCTGGCCCTGGCCCGCCCGCGCCTGATCAATGCGGAAGCCTATCGCGTACTCGGCGCGCAAGCCTGCTATTACGATGTGGAAGACCGGGAGGAATTCATCCTGGAAGCCGCCGCCCCCGGCTGCTTTGTCATGTCAGGCTTTTCCGGCCATGGCTTCAAATTCGCCCCGCTTTTGGGTCTGGCCCTGGCCGCGGCGGCGGAGGATAATGCGCTCGCCCGCGCCCTACCGGGATGGGCCGCCGGGCGCGATGCGCCCGCGCCTGGTTTGCTTGCTGCCTTGGAGTCCACGCCATGACCACCACCGCCGCTGATGATCTGATTTTCGGCCTGACGCGCCTGGTTGACCTGCCGGGTCTGACCAATTCCGCCGGCGCGCCTCTGTCAGCCGATGACATTGCGCAAATCGTGACTGAGGCAAACCGCTTCTGCACCGAAGCGCTGCAACCGAAAGCGCAGGAAGCGGATAAGCAGGGAGCCCGCTACGCCAATGGCACGGTGACGACGCCCGCGCATTACCCGGCACTTTATGACCAATGGCGCGAAGGCGGCTGGCAGCGGCTGGCAGCACCGGTGGAACATGGCGGGCAGGGCCTGCCGCTCAGCCTTTGGACCGCCATGGTGGAATTGGGCATGGCAGCCGATACCTCCTTCATGCTTGGCCCGCTGCTGACGGCCGGGGCGATTGATCTGCTGCGGCATCACGCCACGCCGGATCAGGCAGCGCGCTGGTTGCCGCCCATGATAGCGGGTGAATGGACCGGCGCCATGTGCCTGACCGAACCGCAAGCCGGCAGTGATTTGGGCATGCTGCGCGCACGCGCGGAACCGCTCGGCAATGGGCGCTACGCGCTGCACGGCCAGAAGATTTTCATCACCTGGGGCGAACATGATTGCGCCGGCAATATCCTGCATCTGGTGCTGGCGCGCCTGCCGGATGCGCCGCCGGGCTCGCGCGGGATTTCGCTGTTTGCAGCACCGAAAATCCTGCCCGACGGCGCGCGCAATGCCTTCCGCTGCGGTGGCATCGAACGGAAAATGGGCATCCATGGCAGCCCCACTTGCATCATGCTGTATGAGGGTGCGGAGGCCGAATTGGTTGGCGAACCCAATCGCGGCCTGCAAGCCATGTTCGCCATGATGAATAACGCCAGGCTTGGCGTTGGCACCCAGGGTGTGGCGCATGGCGCGGCGGCGATCAGGCTCGCGGAAGCCTATGCCGCGCAGCGCGTGCAGGGCGGGCGCACCATCGCCGAACACCCCGATGTGGCGCGCATGTTGATGGAAATGCGCGCCACCACCCTCGCTGCCCGGCTGATCATGCTGGAAGCGGCGGTGGCGGCAGACCGCGCGGAGCTGTTGGGCGATGCCGCGGCCGGCGCGCGGCTTGCAGTGCTGATCCCGGTGCTGAAGGCTTGGGCCACGGATCGGGGGGTGGAAACCGCCTCCCTCGGCGTTCAAGTGCATGGCGGCATGGGCTTCATCGAGGATACCGGCGCCGCCCAGGTGCTGCGCGATGCCCGCATCGCCCCGATTTATGAGGGCACCAACGGCATCCAGGCGATTGACCTGCTGACCCGCAAGCTCGCCCGCGATGGCGGGGCGGAGATGCGGGCCCTGATCGCGGAGATCGCGGCGCTCCCCGATGCCAGGCTGCGCGCGGCGGCCGAGGGGCTGGCCCGGACCACCGAAGCGATACTTTCCGAACAAGGCCGCGATGCAGAGGCTGGTCAAGCGCTGGCGACTGCCTATTTGGATGCGGTGGGCTGGGTCCTGGGGGGTGCTCTCCTCGCGCGGGCGGCTGCGGCGGATGGCGCGGCTTATGGGGCGGTGGCGGATTTCTATCTGCGGCGGCTTCTGCCGCGTGCTGGGGCGCGCTTCGCGGAAATTGAGGGGGCGATGGCGGCTTAGGCCGGCTAAGCCCCTCTGACCGGCCCGGTTTGTAATTGCTTTTGGACATTTGCTACCGTTAAAACGTAAAGACAGATCGCCGGATGAACGCATCACCGCCCTCCCTTTCGCAAACCCGCCCCCATGTCGCCGTAATCGGCGCCGGACCTGGGGGGCTGGCGGCTGCCATGCTGCTCGCTTCCTCCGGCGTGCGGGTGACCGTGTATGAAAAGGATGGCGTAGTTGGCGGGCGCACGCGCACCGTGACGGCGCCCGGCGGATATCGTTTCGATATCGGGCCGACCTTCTTTTTGTATCCGCGCATTCTGGCGGAAATCTTCGAAGCCTGCGGCGCACGGCTTGAGGATGAGGTGGATTTGATCCGCCTTGATCCGCAATATCGGTTGATCTTCGAAGGTGCCAATCCCGTCACGATAGATGCATCGCCCGACCTGGCGCGCATGGAAGCGGAAGTGGCGAAGATCAATCCCGCCGATGCGCCAGGCGTGCGCAGCTTCATGGCGGAAAACCGCGTGAAGCTGGAAGCCTTCCGCCCCGTGCTGGAACGGCCCTTTCATGGCGTGATGACCTATCTGGCGCCGGAAGTGATGAACGGCCTCCGGCATTTGCGGCCCTGGCTTTCGCTTGATCAGGAATTGCAAAGGCACTTCTCGGACCCGCGCACGCGCTTGGCGTTTTCCTTCCAGTCCAAATACCTCGGTATGAGCCCCTTCCGCTGCCCGAGCATGTTCTCCATCCTGTCCTTCCTGGAATATGAACATGGCGTGTTTCATCCGCGCGGCGGTTGCGGCATAATATCTGAAGCCATGGCGCGCGTTGCTGAAAGCGTGGGCGTGGATATCCGCCTGAATACCAAGGTTGATCGCCTTGTTTTCGAAGGCCGCCGCGCTGTCGGTGTTGAAGTGGGCGGGCGGCTTCATGCGGCGGATGCGGTGGTGGTGAATGCGGATTTCGCGCATGCCATCCCTGAGCTGATGGAAGAAGAACAGCGCCCGCAATGGCCCGATAAGAAAATCGCCGAGGCGCGGTATTCCTGTTCAACCTTCATGCTTTATCTGGGCATTGAAGGGCCGCTTGATCTGGCGCACCACACAGTGCTGCTCGCGGAAGATTACGAGAATAATCTGGCGCAGATTGAAGCCGGGATCATTCCGCAAAATCCTTCGCTTTATGTTCAGGCAGCGGCGGGTACTGATCCTTCCATGGCGCCGCCTGGGCATTCCACGCTGTATATGCTGGTGCCCGTGCCAAATTTGTTGGGCGGTGCTGATTGGGCCGCTGAGGCACCACGCTATCGGCGCCTTGCGCTGGATCGGCTGAAGGCGCTTGGTCTGCATGATATTGAAAGCCGCATCCGGTATGAGAAAATCATCTCGCCGCAGGATTGGCAGGATGATTATGCCGTGGGCTATGGGGCCACCTTCAATCTTGCGCATAATGTGCGGCAGATGATGCATTTCCGCCCGCGCAACCGCTTCGGCAGGGCAAAGGGTGTGTATCTGGTGGGCGGCGGCACGCATCCGGGTAGTGGCTTGCCGGTGATCTACGAAGGTGCGCGCATCAGCACCGATTTATTGTTGCAGGATCTGGGCCTCGCGCGGAGCGAGCGCAGCCCGCGCCATATGCGGGCTGATGTGTCCGTATCTGGAGCATTTTCAAGCCAGGCGGACTCACTTGGCGGCTCGGAAAATGCGACCAAACATTCTGCTGGCGACTGAGAAGGAGAGGGCGCGATGGGTGCCAAGGTAGTTGTCATCGGCAGCGGTTTGGGTGGGCTTGCAGCGGCCGCCACCGCGCAGGCGCGTGGGCATCAGGTCACGGTCCTTGAGCGTAATTCCTGGCTGGGCGGCAAAGCCGCGGTGCTGAACCTGCCATCGCCGGGTGGGCGCGGGAATTTCCGTTTCGATATGGGCCCCACCATCCTGACCGTGCCGCGCGTGTTGCGCCGTATCTTTGCCGAGGCCGGGCGCAATCAGCAGCAGGAAATGCCGCTGATCCGCCTTGATCCGCAATGGCGCTGCTTCTTCGATGGCAGCAAGCAGATTGATCTGATCGAAAACGTCCAAGACATGGCGCGTGCCATGGATGCTTTCGCGCCTGGCGGGCCGAATGGCGCGGGGTATGAACGCTTCCAGCGCGTTGCTCGCCATTTGCACAAGGTTTCCGAGAAATTCTTCTTCTGGAAGCCAGTAGAAGGCATTGGCGATACGCTGAACTTTGGCGATAACTTCAAGCCTGAGGTGCTGCGCGATGTCATGGCCTTGCGCATGGGCCAGACGGTGGCGAAAGTCATTCGCGGCCATGTGCCGAATGAACAATTGGCGCAGATGCTTGATCATTTCACGCAATATGTTGGATCAAGCCCTTACCTTGCGCCGGCGGTGCTTTGCAGCATTGGTGATATGCAGGCATCCGAAGGTATCTGGTATCCGGTGGGCGGCACGCGCGCCACGGCGGAAGGGCTTGCCAACCTCGCGGCCTCACTCGGCGCTGATCTTCGCACCAATGCCGAGGTGACGGATATTGAAATCGTCAACGGCGCGGTGCGTAGTGTCACCGCCAATGGCGAACGCATTGCCTGTGATGCGTTGATTTCCAACATGGATGCGATCCGCACCTATACGGAGTTGGTGAAGGGCAATGCGTCGCAGCGCTATGCGAAGAAGTATGAACCCGCCTGTTCTGGTGTGGTACTGTATCTTGGGCTCAAGCGCCGCTATGAGCATTTGGCGCATCATGATTTCGTCTTCTCCCGCGATGCGGAAGAAGAATTCGATGCGATTTATCGCAAGGGCGAACCGGCGCCGGACCCGACTGCCTATTTGGCGGCGCCATCGGGCACTGATCCTTCGGTAGCACCCGAAGGCGGCGAAGCACTTTATGTGCTGGTGCACACGCCTTACCTTCGCCCGCATCATGACTGGTCCAAGATGTTCCCGGCCTATCGCCAGAAGATCCTGGATAAGCTGAAGCGCACAGCGGGGCTGGAAGATATCGAAAGCCGGATTGTTTGCGAAAGCCAATTGACGCCGGTGGATATCCATAACCGCTACAAGGTTTTGAATGGCGCGATTTATGGCCTGGCATCGCATGGCTCCTTCACCGGCGCCTTCAAGCCAAGCAATCGCAGCAAGGCGATCAAGGGGCTCTATTTGGCCGGCGGTGCCGCGCATCCCGGCCCCGGCATGCCGATGGTGATGATGTCCGGCTGGATCGCTGCCGATGCGCTGGACCGTGATCATGGCGGGCGCGGCATGTCGCCTGAGGCGGAATTGGCCGGCCGGCGAGAGGCCGAATTGTCTGCCGCGGCGGAATGACGAAGACGCAGGGACAACAAATGCCTGATCCGGTGGCGCTACGTTCGTCGCGCCATCTGGATTTTTTCGATTTCATGTTCACGCGTTTCTTTCAGAAGCACATGCGCGCGCTGCGCGTCGCACGCTGGGGCCTGCCTGAATTGCCGGAAGGCAAGCCTGTGGTGATCTTCGCCAATCATCCATCCTGGTGGGATGGTGTTGCCTTCATGCTGCTCTATCGCAGGCTTTTGCCGCATCGGCCGCTTTTTACGCCGATGGATGCGAAGGCCATTGAGAAATATCGCTTCATGACGCGGCTTGGCGTTTTCGGGATCGAAACCGGCTCCGCGCGCGGTTCGGTTGCCTTTTTGCGCGTGGTAGAAAAGGTGCTGGCCAATCCTCGGCATATTCTCTGGATCAATGCGCCAGGGCGTTTCAGTGACCCGCGCGAAAGGCCGGTACCGATTGCGCCTGGCATGATCCGCCTGCCGGAAATCGCCCCCAATGCGGTGTTTGTGCCGCTTGCTTTGGATTATCCGTTCTGGAGTGAGCGCAATGCGGAAATGCTCGCCGCTTTCGGCGCGCCCATCCCCGCTGCAACGCTGCTGGAAGCGCCGCGAGAGGCACGTAGCGCTATGCTGTCCGATGCCTTGGCAGGCGTGCTGGAAAAGCTCAGCGCCGATGCCATTGCGCGTGATCCCTCGGCCTTTCAAACCCTGGTGCAGGGGCGCGAAGGCATGGGCGGCATTTATCAAGCCTGGCGCCGCGCCAAGGCACTGCTGCGCGGTGAACGCTTCGACCCCCGACATGAACAACGCGCGGAGACAGCGCCATGACAGATTTCCTGCCCTGGATTGCGCTGGCCTTGGCGCTGTTTCCGATTGGCTTCGCGCTGGATAACCTCCGGCGCATGGCGAAGGCAGAAGGGCCAGCGCCCAAGGATGCGCTGGTGTCCATCCTGATCCCCGCCCGCAATGAGGAAGCGCATATCAGCGCCTGCCTGGATGCCGCACTCGCGCAACAGGGTGTCGCGATTGAAGTGCTGGTCATGGATGATGGGTCGAAGGATCGCACGGCGCAGATTGTCAGCGCCTATGCGGCGCGGGATGCGCGGGTGCGCCTGCTGGTTTGCCCGCCCCTGCCGCAGGGTTGGACCGGCAAGGTGCACGCCTGCGCACGCTTGGCGGAAGCAGCGCGAGGGTCGCATTTCCTGTTCATTGATGCCGATGTGCGCCTCGCACGTGATGCTGCAGCGCGCATGTCCGGCCATGCCGCGCGGCAGAATCTTGCCATGGTGACCGGCGTGCCGCGTCAGATTATCGGCACCTTGGGCGAAGCGCTGACTGTGCCCATGATTAATCTGTTGCTGATCGGCTATCTGCCCGGCGGTGGGCGGGCAGAGACTGAACGCGCGGAGCTTGGCGCCGCTTGCGGGCAATTGATTCTGTTTGAACGTGGCGCTTACGAATCCCTTGGCGGTCACGGGGCAATCCGCGGGTCGCTTCATGATGGATTGCAGCTTTCGCGTAAGCTGCGGGGGGCGGGCTTGCGCACGGAAATGGTGGAAGGCGCAAAGCTTGCGGAATGCCGCATGTATGATGGGCTACGCGCAAGTTGGAATGGCTTCATCAAGAATGCGCATGAAGGCATGGCGACACCCATCGGCCTGCCGATTTGGACCACGCTTTTGGCGGGCGCGCATATCTGGCCTTTTTTTCTGTTGCCGGATTGGCAGGTAGCGCTGGCCATTCTGCTGGTCTTTGGCTTGCGCGCAGCCATCACCTTCAAAACCCGCGAAGCCTGGTGGACCGTGCCGCTGCATCCCTTGGCCGTGCTGGTTGGGCTCGCCATTCAATGGACCGCGCTGGTGCGCGTGCTGATCGGGCGCCCTGCCGGCTGGAAGGGCCGCGCCTATTCCGCCAGCGGCACGGCATGATTGCGGAAAGCGCTGCCTCCCGCGCGCCGACGCAAAGCGCTGCCTCCCGCACACCGACGCGTGACGCAGGGTCTGAGAATTTTCCAGTAGCGTCACGCCTGCTGGCGCCGGAGATGCGCCCCAAGGTCATGGGGTTTTATCGCTTTGTGCGCACCGCTGATGATATTGCCGATGACCCGTCACTGGACGCGCCGGAGAAGCTGCGCCGCCTGGCAACGCTTGAAGCAGCGCTTGATGATCCCGCAACGGCGGAACCTGCCGCGACGGCCTTGCATAACGCTGGCAGCGGCACGGATGAAGCGCGGCTGATGCTCTCGGCCTTTCGCCAGGATGCAACGCAAACGCGCTACGCAGATTGGGCAGCGCTTGAAGATTACTGCGCGCGATCCGCCAATCCTGTCGGACGCATGTTGCTCCGCCTGCATGATGAGGCAAAGCCTGAGGCCATCACCGCGGCCGATGCGCTTTGCACTGCTTTGCAAATCCTCAATCATGTGCAGGATCTGGTGCCGGATCGGCGCGACATTGGGCGCGTCTATCTGCCCGAAACCTGGATGGGCTTGGCCGGCGGTGAGGTGCGCTTCTTCGATCCTGCCAATACTGAAGCACGGCGCGCGGTGCTGGATGCCGCGCTGGATCAGGTGGAAGAAAGGCTTGATGCCGCTGCGGCCCTGCCACGACTGATTTCGGCCAAGCGCCTGGCGCGTGAAAGTGCTGTCACCATCGCTCTTGCGCGCCGCTTGCTGGCACGGTTGCGCGCGGCGGATCCGGTGCTGGGGCGTGTTGCCCTATCGCGGCTTGATTTCTTGCATGGCTTTCGTGCCGCACTCGGCACGGGGCCAAGCGATGCGGCTTTGGTCAGTGCGCGGGTTGGGCGCGCGGGGTCCTCCTTTGCGCGTGGCATGTCGGCGCTGAAGGGCGAAAGGCGCCGCGCCCTTTGGGCAGTTTATGCCTTTTGCCGCGCGGTGGATGACATTGCCGATGGGGCGATGCCGGAAGCCGAAAAGCGCCGCTTCCTGGCTGATTGGCGCAGCAAGCTCCGCGCACCGAATTGCGCGCTGTCGCGTGAATTGGCGCAGGCGCGCAGCGCTTTCGCACTCCCCATTGAAGAATGCGAAGCGATGATCGCGGGGATGGAAACCGATGCCACGCCAAGGCTCCGCATCGCCGATACGGAAGCGCTGAACCTTTATTGCCGTCGCGTCGCCGGCAGTGTCGGCGCCATGGCGGTGCGGATTTTTCGTGCGCCTGAAGCGGCTGATTTCGGCCTCGCGCTTGGGCGCACACTGCAATTGGTGAATATCCTGCGCGATTTGGATGAAGATGCAACGCGCGATCGCGTCTATCTTCCGCTTGATTTGCTGGCGGCGGAAGGTGTGGCTGATGCGCCCGCCGCAACGCTGATCGCAAGCCCAGGCTTCGCGCGTGCCGCGGCACATTTGGCACAGCAAGCCGAAGCCGGTTTCGCGCGGGCAGCGGCTGAACTACGCCACTTGGATCAGCGCGCCCTTCTGCCGGCCCGCATCATGATGTGGGGCTATCAGCGGCTGTTTGAACGGCTGATGGCGCGCGGCTTTGAGTTGCCTCGGCCACGTCCAAGTCTGACACGCGGCGAAAAGCTCGGCATGGCGGCCTATGCCATGGGGATCATGCCCGTGCCGCAAGCAAGCTCCAGCCGCGCGTGAACAGCACCGCCACATGCCATGTCATTGGCGCAGGTGTCGCGGGCCTGGTGGCAGCGCTCAGGCTGGCGCAGCGTGGCCGGGCCGTGATGCTGCATGAAGCAACACCAGTGGCCGGCGGGCGCTGCCGCGCGCTGCCGGGTGGCACGGATAACGGCACGCACGCGCTGATGGGCGCCAATCGCGCTGCGCTGCGCTTCCTTGGCGATATCGGCGCGCGTGAGGGTTGGGTGGAAGCCGAACCGGAGGGGCTGCCTGTTTTCGATCTGGCTGATGGCAGCGCGCGGCGCATTGCGGCGAGCCCGCTTGATTGGCGCGATCCCGCCAAACGACCACCAGGCTTGAATGCTTCTGCCTTTGCCACGCTGCTGCGCCTTGCTTTGCCCATTGGTGATCGGCCCGTCGCGGAAATGATGGCAGCGCATCCTGCGCTGTATCGCGCATTGATCGAACCGCTCACGGTGGCAGCACTGAATACGCCGGGGCATGAGGCATCTTCCGCGCGGCTTGGCGTGGTGCTGCGTCGGCTTGGGCGGCCAGGGGCTGGCGCGGTGCTGGTGGCGCGCGAAGGGCTCGGGCCGGATTTGATTGCGCCTGCCTTGCGCGCGCTGGCGCATACGGGGGTCAGCATACGCATCGGGGCGCGGTTGCGCGCCATGACAGAAGCAGAAGGGCGCATCATTGCGCTGCATTTCGGGGATGACAGTATCGCGCTTGAAGCGCGCGACCAGATCGTGCTGGCGCTGCCGCCCTGGGAAGTGGCGCGGTTGATCCCGAAGCTGCGCGTACCGGAACGCCATGCGCCGATTCTCAATCTGCATTTCGCGCACCAAGCGGCGGGGGCAGTGCGCTTCATCGGTGTGCTTGGTGGGCTGACGCAATGGGTCCTGGTGCGCCCAAGTGGTGTCAGTGTCACCGTGAGTGCCGCGGATGCGGAAGTCGAAGAACAGGCGCCGGATTTGGCACCGCGCGCCTGGGCGGAAATCCGCGCTGCGGCCAAGGCGTTTGGTTTGCCCGGCGATTGGCCCGAAGCACCGCCGGCGATGCGCGCGGTGAAGGAACGCCGCGCCACGCCACGCCACGCGGTTGGCATGCCGCCGCAACCGCCGCGCCAAGTGCATCGCAATCTGGTACTGGCCGGTGATTGGACCTGGCCGCGCCTGCCCGCCACCATTGAAGCAGCGGTGCTGTCTGGTGAGGCCGCGGCGAAGGCTGTGCCGTCATGACGCCCGCCGAAGCCCTTGCGGCCTTACGTGCTGCCGAAGCGCGGGATGGCGCGCCTGATCTCAAGCAACGCCGAGCGCTATTGGCGGCGCTGGCGCGCGCCGTGATGGCACGCTCGCATGAGATCATGGCGGTGCTGGATGCCGAATATGAAGGCCGCGCGCCGATTGAAACCCTGCTTGCGGATGTGCTGCTGGTTGCGGATATGGCGCGCTATGTGCGGCGCAATTTGTGGCATTGGATGCGCCCGCGCCGCGTGAGTGTGCCCTATCCCTTCTGGCCGGCGCGCGCGCGGGAAGAATTCGCCCCCAAAGGCGTGGTCGGCATTATGGCGCCGTGGAATTACCCGGTGCAATTGGCGCTGCTACCCGCGATTGATGCCATTGCCGCCGGTAATCGCGTATGCGTGAAACCATCGGAAGCTCTGCCGCGTACCTCCGCACTGATTGCCGAGATTCTGCGCGAAGCCTGTGGCGATGACATCGCGCTGTGTGTGCAAGGCGGCGCGGAAGTGGGCGCAGATTTCGCCGCCCAGCCCTGGGATCATCTGGTCTTCACCGGCAGTACTGCCACGGGGCGCAAGATTATGGCCGCCGCTGCGCCTAATCTTACGCCACTCACGCTTGAACTCGGCGGCAAATGCACGGTGCTGATACTGCCGGGGGCGGACCTCAAACGCGCCGCACGCGATATTCTGGCGGGCAAGGCCTTCAATGCAGGACAGACCTGCGTCGCGCCGGATACTGTCCTGCTGGTTGGCCATAGCACACAGGCCTTCATTGATGCCTGCCACGCCACCGGCATTGGCCTGCCGGAGACTGGCGTCATCAACGCCCGCCAATATGCGCGGCTTCAGCGGCTTACAGGGGACGCGACCCTGACGCAGCTGGCAGAGGATGGTCCGGGGCGTCGCATGGCGCTGCGCCTTGCCGAAGCGCCGCCCGAAGCCGCGATCTGGCATGAGGAAATCTTCGGCCCGATACTACTTATGCGCGAAGAAAAATCCCTCGCAACAGCACTCGCCTGGGTTGCGGGGCGCCCCAGCCCCTTGGCCCTTTATGTGTTTGGCGCAACTTCCGAGGAAGAAAATCAGCTTGCAATTATAGCCAAAGGCAGCGCCATAATCGCCGGGCGCACGGTGGAATTCGCCGGATTTCAAGCTTTAGGCTTTGGCGGGTCTGGAGAATCAGGCTTTGGCCGGCGCAATGGCCTGGCCGGCTTTCTGGAGTTTTCCCACCGCCGCGCGCGTGTGCATCATGGGATATTTTCCCTGTCGCGCCTATTTGATCAACCTCGCGGAAAAGCTGTGGAAAGGTTAAAGAATTTACTATCCAAATAGATTCTCACCATCTATATACATCTTATGGTTGTTTTTCTCCCATCTGCTCCCGTAGCAGAAACGCCTCGCCTTCGGTTGCGCTGCGTCGAAGGTCGCGATGCCCCGGCCATTGCGGAGATGATGACCGAAGCGATCAGCAAGCGCCTCGCCTCCTGGCCCGTACCCTTCTCCCCCCCCATGGCGGAGGAGAAGATCAGCTCGGCCCGCGGCGCGGCGGCACAAAGCCGGTCACTGCCCCTGGTGCTGGAGGCTAAATCTGATGGCGCGATTTGCGGCTGGGTCAGCCTGGTCTGCCCACCGGGCGATGATAAGGTGGCGCTGACGACTTATTGGCTGGGCGAACAATACCAGGGCCAGGGCCTGATGCGCGAAGCAGGGCCGGTCGCCATGGAGCTCGGCTTCAAGCATATGGACATTGATTGCCTGCGCGCGGCTGTGCAGCCGGATAACGCCGCCTCACTGGCCGTGGTCCGCCTTTTGGGCTTCTGCCCCATGGGGGAAGGGCGCATCTGGTGTCCTGCCCGGGGTGTGGAAGAAACCTGTCTATGGTTTGAAAAGCCCCGACCTCTTGTGCCGGCCTGGGCGGCGGGCGCAGCACTCGGCAAGCGGGATTTGGTAAGGCACGTTTCAGCCTGAAGCGCGCCTTTTTCAAACTTATAGACGGCGCAGCTTCTCCACGTTTAGGCTCCCCCTGAAGCGCTGGGGTTTCACCCACCAGCGCCATTAAAAACATCGGGGAGAGATTGCCATGAATGAATTGCCTTCACGGCGACGGGTTATGCTGGGGGGCGTGGCCCTGGCCGGGGCCGCTGCTTCGGGTCGCGCTTTCGCACAAACCAATTGGCCGGAACGCCCAGTGCGGCTGGTTGTCGGCTTCACAGCCGGCAGCGCCACAGATGTGACCGGGCGCATTTTCGCGCAACGTTTCAGCGATGCCTGGGGTCAGCCCGTGGTGGTGGAAAATATAGCCGGTAATTCGGGTGCCATTGGCGTTGATCGTGTCGCGAAATCGGCGCCTGATGGCTATACGCTGATGTGGGCGGCGAGTGCGGCTCTCACTATCCTGCCCAGCCTGCAACGCCTGCCCTTTGACCCGCTCAAGGATCTGGCGCCAATCGGCATTGCCTTCGCCATGCCATCGCTCTTTGTTTCGAACCGCGACTTCCCGCCGCGCAGCATCCAGGAACTTGTCGCCTATGCGCGGGCCAATCCGGGCAAGGTGTCCTATGGCACGCCAGGCGTGGGCACGCCGCAGCACATTGCGGGTGAATTGTTCTGCCATCAGGCCGGCATCAAGATGGAACACATCCCCTATCGCGGGGCGAATATGGCGGATGTGCTGAATGGCAGCGTGCAGATCGGCATCCAGAATATCGGCGCCGTGCTGCCCATGGTGCGCAATGGGCAATTGCGCAGCCTGAGTATCACCACCCTGCAACGTTCGGCCAATGCACCCGAAATGCCGACCATGGTTGAGCAAGGCTTCCCGGATTTTGAGGCAAGTTCCTGGTTCGGCACCATGGCGCCAACCGGCACGCCGCAACCCATCCTGGACAAGGTGCATGCGACATCTCAAGCCATTCTGGCGGACCCGGCTATGCGTCAGCGGTTCAACGGGCTTGGGCTTGATATCATCGCCGGCAATGGTGAACAGATGCGCGCCACCATCGCGAGCAATATCGAAAGATGGGCGAAGGTGATCAGGGATTCAGGGATCAAGGTGCAAAGCTAGAGCGTTTTCAAGCCACGTGAAATCACTTGGCGGCTCGGAAAACGCGACCAAACAAAGGTTGAGAACGGTTCCCGTGAACGCATGTGAACGAAAACTGTTCTAGCCATTGATTGGCCCATCTATCCCGATCATGGCAGGCGGCGTGAGACCCTTATGGATCCCCTCATCATTTTCATGAGGGGATGCGCCGTGAAGCGCGATGAACTGACGGGGCGGATGGGTTTCAATCCATCCTCGCCTTTTATTCGCCCTTCGCCAGCCGATCAAACGCCTTGAGCCGCGCAATCAGGGCCGGCATTTCACGCAGGGGAATCATATTCGGCCCATCGGATGGCGCGTGATCCGGGTCTGCATGGGTTTCGATGAAAACCGCAGCAACCCCCACGGCCACCGCAGCGCGGGCCAGCACAGGGGCGAATTCACGCTGCCCACCGCTTGAGGTGCCCTGCCCGCCTGGTTGCTGCACGGAATGCGTCGCATCAAACATGATCGGGTAGCCGGTCTCCGCCATAATCGGCAAAGCCCGCATGTCAGAAACTAGCGTGTTGTAGCCAAAGGACGCACCACGTTCGCAAAGCAGGACATTGTGATTGCCCGTGCTCGCGATTTTTGCCGCGACATTCTTCATATCCCAGGGTGCGAGGAACTGCCCCTTTTTCACATTGATCACGCGGCCTGTTGCGCCCGCGGCCAGCAGCAAATCCGTCTGCCGGCACAAAAATGCCGGGATTTGCAGCACATCAACGGCTTCGGCGGTGGGCGCGCATTGTTCTGGTGCATGCACATCGGTCAGAACCGGCAGCCCCGTTGCTTCACGCACCTCAGCCAGAATGGCCAAGCCTTCAGCGATGCCAATACCGCGCGCGGCGGAAACACTGGTACGATTGGCCTTGTCGAAGGATGATTTATAGATCAGCGGCACGCCGGCGGACGCAGCGATTTCCTTGAGCGCGGCAGCCGTTTCCAACGCATGGGCGCGGCTTTCAATCTGGCAGGGGCCACAAATAAAGACCAACGGCAGATCATTGCCGAAGGTCACATTGCCTGCCTTCACATGGCGCATCATACCAACCGCGCCTGGCGCACTGCCGCACCAATGAAACCCGCAAAAAGTGGATGGGGTTCAAAAGGCTTGGATTTCAATTCCGGGTGGTATTGCACACCAATGAACCAGGGATGATCCGGGTATTCCACAATCTCCGGCAGCACGCCATCCGGCGACAGCCCCGAAAAACGCAAGCCCGCCGCTTCAAGCCTGTCGCGATAGGCGATATTCACCTCATAGCGGTGCCGATGGCGTTCCTGGATTTCTGGCTGATCACCATAAACACGACGCACGAGCGAGCCTTCCGCGAGATGCGCCTGATAAACACCAAGGCGCATGGTGCCGCCCAGATCGGCACTCGCGTCACGGCGTTCCACCTGATTGCCGCGCTGCCATTCAGTCAGCAGGCCAACCACAGGTTCCGCGCAAGGGCCGAATTCGGTGGAAGACGCACCCTTCAACCCAACCAGGTTCCGCGCCGCTTCAATCACTGCCATCTGCATGCCAAAGCAAATGCCAAAGAAGGGTAGCTTGCGTTCGCGCGCAAAGCGCACCGCTTCAATTTTGCCTTCCGTGCCGCGCTCACCAAAGCCGCCTGGCACCAGAATGCCATGCACATGTTCAAGCCGCGCAAGCGCTTCCGCGTCATTTTCGAATATCTGGCTATCCACCCAATCGAGCTTCACGCGCACATGATGCGCAATGCCGCCATGGATCAAGGCTTCCGAAAGCGACTTATAGGCGTCCAAAAGATTGGTGTATTTGCCAACAATCGCGATATTGACCTCACCTTCTGGGGCCTTGATCGCATTCACAATCCTTTCCCAGCGGGATACATCGGGCTCACCAAAGGCGGAAAGGCCAAAATGGCGCAGCACTTCAACATCCAGCCCCTCGGCGTGATAGGCCAAGGGGACTTCATAGATGGTGCTGGCATCAAGCGCGGGGATCACGCTTTCCGGGCGCACATTGCAGAATAGCGCGATCTTGCGCCGTTCATTTTCCGGGATTGGCCGATCACAACGGCAGAGCAAAATCTGCGGTTGAATACCAAGGCCAAGGAGTTCCTTCACGCTATGCTGTGTTGGCTTGGTCTTCAATTCACCCGCTGAGGAAATATAAGGCACCAGCGTCAGATGCATGAAAATGCTGCGCTGCGGGCCCAATTCATTGCCCATTTGCCGGATGGCTTCCAGGAAGGGCAGGCTTTCAATGTCGCCAACCGTGCCACCGATTTCGACCAGAACGAAATCATAGCCATCGGTTTCGGTCTGGACGACTTCCTTGATCTTGTCGGTAATGTGGGGGATCACCTGCACCGTGCCACCCAGGTAATCGCCGCGCCGCTCAGCTGCGATCACATCCGAATAAATGCGCCCCGTGGTCCAGTTATCGGCCTTGCGCGCATGCACGCCGGTGAAGCGTTCATAATGGCCAAGATCAAGGTCGGTTTCCGCACCATCATCGGTGACGAAGACCTCCCCATGCTGATAGGGGCTCATGGTCCCCGGATCCACATTGAGATAGGGGTCCAGCTTGCGCAGCCGAACCCTGTAACCGCGCGCCTGTAACAGCGCGCCGAGCGAAGCGGAAGCGATACCCTTACCAAGAGAGGAGACCACGCCGCCGGTGATGAATACGAACCGGGTCATGGGAGACCTTGATACCCCATCCGCCGATTCGGCGCCAGCGGAGCGTGACTGAGGCCGGCGCTGTTAGATAATTCTTGCGATTTGTCGGCTTTATTGCGTCTCAGGCAGCCCTTCCCCGCGACGCGAAGCAGGAAAATCCTCATGCAGATAGATACAAGGCCTGATGGCTCGCAAATAACGATCCCTGAGGTGGGCGATTTGGTGCGCCTGACCCGTGATGAGGCAGGCCCGATAGTGACCGCCTATGCCGGGGAATGGGGCCGCATCCTGCGGGTCAGCAGCCGCAATACCCTTGATATCCAGCTTGCCGGCTTTTCACGCCCGCGCGGAGTCGCGATGGCATTGGTCAGTGATTTCCCTGCCATCAGTGTGGTGCCCTGCGATGGCCGCGGGCTGCCAACCGATGGAAGGCATTGGGGGTCTTGGGAAGAACGCCGCGGCGGGGCCAGGCCCAACGGACAAAGACGTTGAGATGGTTCCGGGCGGACTACGCCGGCTTCAGTAGCACATGACGCTTCTTGCCGATGGAAAGCCTGATCACACCATCCTGCACATCCGCTTCGCTCAGCACGCGATCAATCGCGCCAACGGGCTCATTATTGGCGTAAATGCCGCCATTGGCGATCAGGCGTCGCGCCTCACCTTTGCTTGGCACCAGCTTGTGTTCCACCAGAACGTCAACAATGCCGGCCGGCAGCGCTGACACCACGGTGGGCAGGCTGGTCGCATTCAGCCCTTCCTCAAAAGCCTTGCGCGCGGTCTCGGCTGCTGCTTCAGCTGCCGCGCGGCCATGCAGCAATGCGCAGGCTTCGGTCGCCAGCACTTTCTTTGCCTCATTTACCTCAGCGCCTTGCAGCGCGGCGTAGCGGGCGACCTCATTCATCGGCAGTTCCGTGAACAAGCCCATGAAGCGCGCCACATCGGCATCTTCCGTATTGCGCCAGAATTGCCAGTAATCATAAGGCGAAACGCGATCAGCATTGAGCCAAACGGCACCCTTCGCCGTCTTGCCCATCTTGGCACCTGATGCGGTGGTGATCAGCGGTGTCGTCAGGCCAAAGGCTTCCGCCTGATCCATGCGCCGGATCAGATCGGTGCCCATGACGATATTGCCCCATTGATCGGACCCGCCCATTTGCAGCACCACACCATGGCGCCGGCGCAATTCCAGGAAGTCATAGGCCTGGAGCAGCATGTAGTTGAATTCAAGGAAGGTCAGCGGCTGATCACGTTCCAGGCGCTGCTTGACGCTTTCCATCGTCAGCATGCGATTGACACTGAAATGCCGCCCGACATCGCGCAGGAATGGAATGTAGAGCAGCCTATCAAGCCACTCCGCGTTATCGAGCATGATGGCATCGGTCGGGCCGTCACCAAAGGTCAGGAAGGCATCGAATACCTTGCGAATACCGGCCTTGTTGGTTTCGATCTGCGCATCCGAAAGCAAGGGCCGCGCCTCATCCCGGAAGGAAGGATCGCCCACCTTCGTTGTGCCTCCGCCCATCAGCACCACGGGGCGATTGCCGGTGCGCTGCATCAGCCTTAGCAGCATGATCTGCACCAAGGACCCAACATGCAGGCTATCGGCGGTCGCATCAAAGCCGATATAGCCGGCCAAGGGGCCAGCCTGCAGCCGCGCTAGAAAGGCGCCTTCTTCGGTGGTTTGGTGAATATAGCCGCGTTCCCGCGCCACATGCAGGAAATCGCTTCGCGCGCTGTTCATGATGCTATCCGGTTTGTCGAAACTCATCTCCCGCCGGGGGCTTCCACCGACAGGCGGGCGGGGGTAGCACGTCCCCATCATGCTGAGAACCATCGGCCTCATGAGCGGCACGTCACTGGATGGCGTGGATGCTGCCTATCTGGAAACGGATGGGGAGGCGATTGCGCGCTTCGGCCCGCGCCAGACCGTGCCCTATGACCCGGCGCTCCGCCGCGCGCTGCGGTCCCTGCTGGACCGCGCCGAGACCCTGACGCCGGATGACCCCGCCCTGCTGGACGCCACGCGCCGCCTGACCGAACGCCATGCCGAGGCGGTGGAAGCCATTGGCCTGCCGGCAGATTTGGTGGGCTTTCACGGCCAAACCATCCTGCATCGCCCGGCGGCACCGGGGCGCAGCGGCACGCCCTTCACTTGGCAGATCGGCGATGCCGCGATGCTCGCGCGCCGCACGGGCATGAGTGTTGCTTATGATTTCCGCAGCGCTGATGTCGCCGCCGGCGGCCAGGGTGCGCCCCTGGTCCCGGTGTTTCATCGCGCCCTTGCCGCGCCCCTACCGAAGCCACTCGCCATTCTGAACCTTGGCGGCGTTGGAAATGTGACCTGGCTGGGCCCGGAAGGCGAGATGCTGGCCTTTGATACCGGCCCGGCCAATGGGCCTTTGGATGATTGGGCGCGCCAGCACACCGGCAAGGATTATGACGCGGCGGGTAAGCTTGCCCTTGCCGGGCAAGCCGATGGTGCGGTTTTGGGGCGCTTGATGGCGCATCCTTATTTGGCCGCACCGCCGCCAAAATCGCTCGATCGGTTGGATTTTGACCGGGCCCTGCGTGAGGCCGGGGCGGGCAGCCTTTCCGCCGCCGATGGTGCCGCGACCTTGGTTGCTTTCTGCGCCGTATGCGTGGCCGCCGCCGCGCGCCACTTCCCGGAACCGCCGTTGCAATGGCTGGTCGCGGGCGGCGGGCGGCGCAATCCGGCGCTGATGAAGGCGCTAGGTGGTGCGCTAGAAGAACCGGTGCGCCCCGTTGAGGTCGCGGGCTGGGATGGCGACGCGCTGGAAGCCCAGGCTTTTGGCGTTTTGGCGGCCCGAGTCGCGCGTGGCCTGCCGCTGAGCTTCCCCGGCACCACCGGGGCACCGCGCCCGCTGACGGGCGGGCGGATTATCGGCGCGCTGTTGTAGCTAACTGTATCGGCCTTGCCGCCGGCTTCAGGCGCATTACCTGGGGTGCATGACCCCCGCCCAGCTTACCGTCTGGTTCGATGGCGCCTGCCCGCTCTGCCTCCGCGAAATCGCGCTGATGCGCCGGCTGGATCAGCGGGGCGCGATTGACTTCATTGATATCGGTGCAGAGGGCTCATCCTGCCCGATTGATCCCGCTTTGCTGCTTAAGCGCTTCCATGCCCGCGAAGCGGATGGCCCCTTGCTGGATGGCGCGGCAGCCTTCGCCGCCATGTGGCGCGCCATTCCGGCGCTCCGCCCGCTTGGCCTCGCGGCGCGATTGCCGCCTTTGCTGTGGCTATTGGAACGCGCCTATCGCGGCTTTCTCCGCATCCGCCCCCGCTTGCAGGCCTGGGTGCGGCAAGGCGGCTGATGTCACCGCCTGGGCTCGCGGCTTAAACCCTTCGCCGCAAGCGCCGCCAGATATTCTGCCCAGCGGCTTTCCTGTTCCTCACCCAGGCGGCGGAGATATTCCCAGGTAAAAATCCCCGTATCATGCAAATCATCGAAGCTGATGCGGAGCGCGTAGTGGCCCACAGGCTCCAGCCCCATGATCCCAACATGGCGCCGGCCCGCCACAATCACCTTCTGCCCCGGCCCATGGCCCTGCACTTCCGCGCTTGGGCTTTCCACGCGCAGATATTCAGCGGGCAACGCGAAGCGCGCGCCATCCGCAAAGGCTACATCCAGGATCTTTTCAGCCTTGCGCAGACGTATTTCGGTGGGGGCGCTCATGCGTTCAGTTTACGCGCCTCATCCGGCAGCATGATCGGAATGCCATCACGCACGGGATAGGCAAGCCCCGCGGCATCGCTGATCAATTCGCCCTTGTCGCGATCATAGCGCAGCGGCTTCTTGGTCACGGGGCAGACCAGGATTTCAAGCAGCTTGGGATCAAGCGCGCCGCCCTTTGGTTGCGGTTCGGTCATGCAGCAATTTCCTTCTTCAACTCAAGCTGCCAGGGCTCGGCATATTGGCTGCCGCCCCCATACGCAGCAGCGCAACCAGCATTTCTGCTCTTTCCGGGCCCTCAGACGCTTCAAGCAGCGCCTGTTTTTCTGGCGGTTCAAAGGGGCAAACCATGGCAAGCATCGTCACCAGCAGCGCATCGGGTGTTTGTTCCACCGCATCCCAATTCGCCTCAATCCCGCGCGCCTGGAAATAGGGCTTGAGCGCCCCAAGAAGCGCCGGACGATCAAGCGGCGGCGGTTCGGCTTCCAGCAAATCGGTCACGAAATCCGCATAATCGGCGCGCACGCGGCGATAACCGCCGGCTGCCTGCGGCAATTCCTCAAGAATTCTGAAGCGCGCCACGCCGATCAACGTGATCAGCAGCCGCCCATCATCAGTTTCGCTGAAGGACGAAATGCGCCCAAGGCAGCCAATGCGATAAAGCCCTGGCCCTTCCGCGCCCGGCTTGCCGCGCGCATCGGGCTGCACCATCCCGAAAAGCCGCCCTTGGCCCAAAGCATCCTGCGTCATCGCCAGATAGCGCGGCTCAAAAATATTGAGCGGCAGGCGCCCGCGCGGCAGCAGCAGCGCCCCGGTCAGGGGGAAGACTGCAATTTCCGCCGGTAAATCCGCAAGGCGCTGCTGAAACAGGGCCATGTCAGGTGAAGCCGCCAACCTCAACGGAACAGCACGGAAGAAAGCTTGCGCCGCCCCGCGGCACTCGCCGCATCGCCAAAGCCCCAAGCTTCGAAGAATTTAAGCAATTGCTTGCGCGCCGCTTCCTCATTCCAGGCGCGGTCACGCTTGATAGCTTCAATCAGCGCATCCACGGCGCCTTCACGATCATCCATGGCGTTCAGCGCAACAGCCAAATCAATCCGCGCCGCGTGGTCATTGGGGTCGGCGGCCAGGCGAGTTTCAAATTCAGCAAGCTTGGCCCGCGCTTCGCGGCCTTCCGAGGCCAATTCAAGCGCGCTTCGGATGGAAGCGATTTCGGCATGGGCGCGGAGCTTTTCCGGCACGCTTTCAATTACCTGCAACGCCTGGTCTTCCTGACCCAGCGCCATCAGGCAGCGCGCGACCCCGGCCAGCGCATCCGCATTTTCCGGTTCCTGCTGCGCCAAGGCTCCGAACATTTGCAAGGCCGTGGTGGCATCGCCTTCTTCCAAGGCGGCCTTGGCTTCGCCGAGCAGATCGGCTGTCGGCATTTGCCCGCCCGCCTGCTTGAGCAAGCCTTCAATGAAGCGCTTCACTTCCGATTCCGGCAGCGCGCCCTGGAACAGATCAAGGATTTGCCCCTTCCAGAACGCCACCACCGTTGGCACGGATTGCAGCGGCAGGCCCATTTGCACGAGCTGCTGCACAAGGCCGCGATTCTGATCAATATCAATCTTCACCAACCGCACGCGCCCGCCGGCGGCGGTCACAACCTTTTCAAGCGCGGGGGTCAGTTGCTTGCAGGGGCCACACCAGGTGGCCCAGAAATCCACCAGCACCGGCACGTCATTGGATGCCTGCACCACATCCTGCATGAAGGTGGTTTGGTCACCATCCTTGATGGCACCTGCAGCGGCGGCTTGCGGTGGGCGATTGGGGTCGAAGATCACTTCCATAGCGGCACTTCCTGGTCTTGCTGGGGCATAAATGCGCCCTATTGCGGCAGAAGCAAGCCACCCCGTCGCAGATCAGTCGCCATCCAGTTCCAGTAGGCGTGCTTCATGCCCAAGCCCGACCAGAAACCTCAGCAAATCCTGGGGAGCAAGGCCCGTGGAAGCCGTATTCACCAAGGGATGCACCCAAATCCGCGCATGGCGCATCAGCCCGGCATCCATGACAAAGCGAATCCGCGCCGGCGACGCATTCACCAAGCCAAAGGGCGTGACCGAACCAGGCGTCAGACCCAATATCGCCATCAATTCCTCGGCACTGCCCATGGAGATCTTGCCAGCTTCCGCCATGCGGGCGAGCGCATTGATGGAAACCTGGCGGGATTCCTCAAGCGTTGCCAGCAGAAAGGGGCCATCACCCTTGGCCGGGCGCAGGAACAGGTTTTTGGTATGGCCGCCCGGCAGCGTGCCGCGCAAATCCTGGCTTTCGGCGACCGTGAAAACTGCCGGGTGATGGCGCGTTTCAGCGTCAATCCCGGCTGATTCCAACAGGGCGAGGAGGTTTTCCGGGGTCACCGGCATTAGTCGAGTTTGATGTTGTTGGCGCGCACCACGCGGCCCCAGACCTCAATTTCGTTGTCCAGCCAGCGGCGGAAGGATTCCGGGCCCTCGGCGCGGTTTTCCCCGCCAATGGCGGTAATACGTTCGGCCACACTCGGCACCGCCATGGCAGCGCGAAGGTCGCGCGACAGGCGTTCCACCATCGCGGGCGGGGTACCGCCCTGCACCAACACGCCCTGCCAGGTGCCGCTTTCGGCCGCCGGCCAGCCGAGTTCCTTGAAGGTCGGCACATCCGGGAAATCCGGCAGGCGGCGGGGTCCAGTTACGGCAATGGCGCGCAATTGCCCCTGCTTGCAGAAAGGCGCGGTAGCGGTCGCGCCATTGATCAGCATTTGCGCTTCGCCCGAGGCAACCGCGGTGAGTGCCGCCGCCCCGCCGCGATAGGGCACTTGCGTCAGATCAGCGCCCCAATGCTGCGTGACCAAAAGCCCGGTCAGGTGATTACCCACGCCAATGCCGGCATGGCCGACATTCACCTTGGTAGGATTGGCCTTGGCATAGGCCACCAATTCAGCAGCGTTGTTCACCGGCACGGAAGGATGCACCGCCAGAATATAGGGCGCGTAGATCAGCATACTTACCGGCGCCAAATCGCGCTTCAGATCGAAGGGAAAACGCGTATAAAGCGAAGGTGCGGTGGCGAGGGTCGAGACATCAATGATCAACATGGTGTGACCATCGGGCTGGGATTTCGCTACCAGATCAGCGCCGATATTGCCACTGGCGCCAGTGCGGTTTTCCACCACAACATTCTGGCCGAAGGATTTGGTAAGCTCTGGTGAGAGCAAGCGCGCGATAATATCGGAAGTGCCGCCCGGGGCGAAGGGCACGACAAAGCGCACCGACCGATCGAGATTCTGCGCAACAGCAGGCAGGGCAGTCAGGCTTGAAAGGGCAAGCGCGCCCTTTAGCGTGTCACGGCGATTCATGGATTTCCTCCCGTTAAGTTACCTGATGCTTGCGCTGTTTGGTCACGCTGTCCAGCGCAATCAGTTACGCGGGCAGGTGGCAAGCGCGGCCTGGGCAAAGCCGCGCAATTCGCTGGCGGTAACGCTAAGGTCCAGTTCCAGATTACCCATCGGCAGCATCAAGCGCTGTGGCAAGCCGGTCAGGCTTTCCGTGCGGCCGTTCCAGGTGGTGGTGATGGTGACATTGGCAAGCCGCGCCACGTCCTCAGCGCCGGCGGGAATGGTTGCGGTGATGCGCATCAATCCTTCCATGAAGCCGGTGCCATCATCGGCGCTGGGCGCGCCACCAAAGCGAATGGCGAAGCGGCGGATGATGGGGCGGCCTTCACAGCGGCGCGGATTATCGGCCAGGCGCAACGCATCCTTCAGCCGTTCGGGTGCAATACCGGAACCGACACGCTGCGCGGCGATGGCGAGCATTTCCGTAAAGGGCGGGCGCGGCACTTCCTGATCATGACGCGCACGCCAGGTGCCGGCCTCAGCGCGTGCCTGCTCAACTTCAGTGACCAGCCGTGCCTTCTCACCAGCGGCAGCGCTTTCGCGTTCCGCCGCCGCTGTGAGCCGTGCTTCAAGCGCCGAGACTTCGGCACGCGCGATTTCCTCGGCCCCGCGATAGGTGACAATGCCGAAGCCCAGGAAGACCAGCAGAATCATCACGGCCTGGGACAGGCACCACAGCCAACGCGTGGCGCGTTGGCGGCGTTCCCGGCTGCGTTTTCTGCCAAGCGCCATCGCCGTTTCAGGCTTGCAGCAGCGCCCAGATGCGGGGCGGTGTTAGCGGCATTTGCACGCTATCCGCGACCGCACCGCGCCCATGACGCGCCAGCGCATCCGAAACGGCATTCACCAAAGCGGGTGTTGCGCCGATGGTGCCAAGCTCCCCAACACCCTTCACGCCCAAAGGATTGGTGAGGCAGGGGATGGATTGATCAAGCAGCGTGGTCGCGGCAGGCAGCATATCCGCGCGCGGCAGGGTGTAATCCATGAAACTTGCCGTCAGCGGCTGGCCAGTCGCGGGATCATAGATCACCGCTTCACACAATGCCTGACCAATCCCTTGCAGCGCGCCACCCACTACCTGGCCTTCGACGATCAGCGGATTGACAACACACCCGGCATCATTGGTGGAAACATAAAGCGGAATGGCGACCTCACCAGTATCGGGGTCAATTTCCACTTCCGCGATATGGCAGCCATTCGGCCAGGTGGGGCCAGAAACCGAGCTGGTCGAATCAATGAAAATCCGTCCCTCCGGCTGCTTCGCCGCCAATTCGAAAAGCCCAATGCGCCGATCCGTGCCCGCCACCTGGAAGGCGCCGGCCTGATATTCCAAATCCACCGGCGCCACTTCCAAGGCATCGGCGGCCAAATCGCGCGCTTTGCCCACCGTTTTATCGGCGGCGACCTTCACGGCGGAACCGGCAGTAAACAGCGAACGCGACCCCGCGCTTCCAAAGCCGCTGCCCCGATCCGAATCACCCATGACGATTTTAATATTATCGAATTCCACACAAAAAACATCCACGGCAAGCTGCGCATAGCTGGTGGCGATACCCTGCCCCATGGCTTGTGTGGTGGCGTAAATCTCAATCTCACGATTCGCCTTCACCGCGACCGTCACGCGTTCCTCAAACACATTCCCACCAGTCCATTCCAGGAAGGTCGCAATGCCGCGTCCACGAATCTTACCCGCCTTGGCTGATTCCGCAGCACGGGCAGCGAAGCCCTGCCAATGCGCGGCAACCAAAGCCTGATCCATGATTTTTTCAAAGCTGCCGCTGTCATAGCTCTGCCCCATGGCGTTCTTGTAGGGCATTTGCTCTGGCCGGATCATATTGCGCCGGCGGAGTTCGGCAGGATCAAGCCCAAGCTTCCGCGCCGCCGCATCCATCAGGCGTTCGATGATATAAATGGCTTCAGGCCGGCCAGCGCCACGATAAGGACCAGTGGGCGCAGTATTGGTCAGGACAGCAGTGAATTGGAAATCGATATTCGTGATGTCGTAAATGCTGGTGGAAACCCAAGGCCCGATCAGCAATTGAATCGCAACACCGGAATTGCGCGTATAGCCGCCCATATTGGCCAGCGTGCGGACGCGCAGCCCCAGCACCTTGCCCGCTTCATCCAGCGCCAATTCCGCCTTGCTATCCGTATCGCGGCCATGCAGCGCGGCGAGGAAATCTTCCATGCGCTCAGCCGCCCAGCGCACCGGGCGGCCCACGCGCCGCGCGGCAAAAGCCACCACCGCATCTTCGGCATAAAGCCCGGTTTTCATGCCAAAACCGCCGCCAACATCGCCCACCAACACGCGCACGCGATCGGTCGGGATATCCAGCACTTCCTTGCACAGCTGATCCCGAAAACCTGATGGCATCTGCGTGCTCATGCGAATGGTGAAGCGATCACTCGCACCATCATAATCAGCCAGCACCACGCGCGGTTCCATCGAAACTGGTGCCAGGCGCTGGTTCACCAGATCAAGCGCCACAACATGCGCTGCCTTCGCGAAGGTGGCTTCCACCGCTGCCTGATCGCCATAGTGGGTTTCGGCGACGATGTTATTGCCGGCAGCGGGCCAAAGCTGCGGCGCGCCGGGGGCGATGGCTTCCCGCAGGTTGGTCACGGCGGGCAGTTCTTCGTAATCCACCATGATCGCTTCGGCCGCATCACGCGCCGCCGCGGCGCTTTCGGCGATGATGGCGGCGACGGGTTCGCCCACAAAACGCACCAACCCATGCGCCAAAATGGGGCGCGGTGGCGCGGCCAAATCCGACCCATCCGGGCGCTTGAAGGGCAGGGCAACGCCGAGCGATTTCAGCCCCGCCGCCACCACATCATCCCCGGTGAGGATCGCGACCACGCCCAGCATGGCCCGCGCAGCGCTGGTATCAATGGAGGCGATGCGCGCATGGGCATGGGGGGAGCGTAAAAACACCAGATGCGCCTGACCCGGTAGAGCCTCGTCATTCGTGAAACGGCCCGCACCTGCCAGAAGCGGCTCATCTTCCAGCCGCCGCACCGCTTGGCCACTACCGAAGCGGCCGACCGTGTCATTCATGCCATCCATGGCCCTGCACCCATTCATCCCGGCGGGCGGATTTGCCCCTGCCTTTTTCAGGGCTTCATCTGCGACGGAAAGGCCCGCGCATCAAGCCTCTCGCCTGCGCAGCAGGATGAAGATGATGCAGCAGATCAGCACCGCGACCACAAAGGTCATCAGCGCCGCGCCAATCCCGCCGATGCTGGCTGCCACACCAGAAGCCGCCTGCATGATTGCGGCCCCGCCGAAAAAGGCGACATTCATGGCCGAAAGCGCGCGGCCCACGCGTTCCGGCGGCGTTGCGGCGCGCACCAGGGCGAAGCAGATGACCTGGGTTGAGATCAAAAGCCCGAATAGCGCAAGCAGCACGGCATCAACAGCGACAGGCCAGGCAAGCGCGCCCCCAAGCACCATCAGCGCCACCGCCGCCACCGCGCCGACATGCCCAGCAGCCAGGATACCGCCGCGATGCTTCTGAAAGCGCCGTTCCAGAATACCGGCAAGCAAAGGGCCAATGATCAGCGCAACAGTGCATAGCAGCAGCACATGCCCTGCCTCGACCCGCGATAACCCCCGTTCGTCCATAAGCCAAGGCCCGCCCCATAGGCCACGCACGCCCAGCACCACGGCGAAGGAGGTCAAGGCCATCACAATCGGTGCACGCAATTCGCGCGAAAAGCCAAGCCTGATGACATCGCGCGCATCTTCTTTAAGGCTGCGGCGATTTGCGGCATCGGGCGGCGTTTCACGCACCAGGAAAGCAACCGAAAGGGCCGCAAAAATCGCGAGCCCTGCACAGGCGATAAAGCCCGCGCGCCAGCCGCTATATTCCACCAAAAACGCCAGAGGGCTTGCGGAAATCACCATGCCCGTATTGCCCACCGCCTGAATGATACCACCCCAAAGCCCAAAGCGCTGCGCCGGCATATTCTTGGCGGCATAAGTGACCGGACACATCAGCATGCCCGAACAGCCAATGCCCAAGACCATTTGCGCAATCAGCATGGACCAGGCGCTATCGGCATAAGCACCCAGCACCGCGCCAATCGCAGCAATCGTCAGCAGGCAAAGCGCGGTGGGCTTCACGCCCCAGCGATCCAGCGCAACACCCACGGGCAGCATCGCAAGCGCAAAAGTTGCCGGAAAGGCGCCGGTCAGCACAGCCAGCCCATCGGCGGTGACACCCAAATCGCGTTGCAGCACATCAGCGGCAATCGCGGGCAGGGTGCGGACCGCATTCGAAAACACATGCCCCATCGCCAAGGCGATGATGGAAAGCGCGATCAGGTTCATGGAGTGCGCGCGTTCTTCAATTCCGGAATATCTTGCCTGGGTTTAAAATTCCCTTGGGATCAAGCGTTGTCTTCAGCGCGCGCATGACCGCGAGCGCTTCCGCGCCATGTTCCTGTTCCAGAAATTCGCGCTTGCCAAGGCCGATGCCGTGCTCCCCGGAACAGGTGCCACCCAGCGCCAAGCCGTGCGCCACGATTTCACGATCCAAAGCCCAAGCCTTTTCCAGCGCGGCCTGATCATTATCGGGAAACAGAATCAGGCAATGGAAATTGCCATCGCCGACATGACCCACAATACAGCTGGTCTGCCCGGATGCCTGGGCAGCTTCCTTGGCCTTCACCACAGCCTCGGTAAGGCGCGAGATGGGCACGCAAACATCCGTGGTGATGCCGCGATGGCCGGGCTTCAGCGCAATCGCGGCCCAATAGGCATCATGCCGCGCCTTCCAAAGCTGGTTGCGGGTTTCAGCATCGGTTGCGGCTTCAAAGCTGGTGGCGCCGAAATCCCGCGCGACAGCCTCCACCGCTTCCGCCTGTTCCACGACACTGGCGGAGGAGCCGTGAAATTCCAGGAAAAGCGTTGTGGTGGCGGCGAAGCCTTCCAGCTTGGAATAGCGGATACAGGCTTCCATCTGATCCTCATCCAGCAATTCAATGCGCGATACGGGGATGCCGCTTTGCATGACGGTGCTGACCGTCTCCACCGCGGCGGCGAGCGTTGGAAATTGGCAGACGGCGGCGCTCATCGCCTCAGGGATACCATGAAGGCGGAGCCGAATTTTGGTGATGACGCCGAGCGTGCCTTCGGATCCAATGAAAAGCCGCGTCAGATCATAGCCATTCGCGGCCTTGCGCGTGCGCCCACCGGTTTGAATGACGCGCCCATCCGCCAGCACAACCTCAAGCCCCAGCACATTTTCGCGAATGGTGCCGTAGCGCACCGCATTGGTGCCGGAAGCGCGCGTGGCGCACATGCCACCAATGGTGCAATGGCTGCCGGGATCAACCGGAAAGAACAGGCCCTCAGCGCGCAGAAAATCATTCAAGGCCTGGCGCGTGACACCGGGTTCAATCAGACAATCCATATCCTCAGTGTTCAGTTCCAACACCGCTGTCATGCGCGAAAGATCGAGCGATATGCCACCGCGCACCGGATTGACATGGCCTTCCAGCGATGTGCCGGCACCGAAGGGCACCACGGGCACGCCATGCTGATGGCATAGCGCCATGATACGGCTGACTTCATCCGTGGTCTGCACAAAGGCCACCGCATCGGGCAGCGTGGGCGGCGTAGTATCCTCACCCCGGCTATGCTGTTCACGCATGGCCTGGGCAGTGCTGAGCCTTTCGCCCAGAAAGCCGCGGATATTGGCAATGACCTGTTCTATGGCAGAGGCGCTGGCATTCATGATGTTTCCTCATGCCGGCGGCGCAGGGCTGGCGGCGGGTTTCATCCTTTTTGCCGCTTACTGGGCAGCCCGTCCAGCCAGGGCATCTTCCGGCCCAGCCCTTTCTGGCCTAGCCTTATTCCCATCAGTGTCCCCAAGGAGGAAACAGGGCAATGCCGAATAAGGTGAAACAGATGTGGAAGGCCGGCCAGGCCGTCGCCAATGGGTGGCTTGCCATCCCCAATGCCTTTTCGGCGGAAATGTTCGCCCAATCCGGCTGGGATAGCCTGACCGTGGATATGCAGCATGGCGTTCAGGATTACCTTTCCTGCGTGGCGTGCTTTCAGGGCATGCAGCCGCATCCCGTGACCCCCATGGTGCGCGTGCCCTGGAATGAACCCGGCATCATCGGCAAGGTTTTGGATGCCGGCGCTTACGGCGTGATCTGCCCCATGGTGAATACACCCGAAGAAGCCCGCGCTTTGGTGCAATACTGCAAATACCCGCCGCATGGCACGCGTTCCAACGGCCCAATCCGCGCTGGGCTTTATGGCGAAGGCGGTTCCTATCAAAAGACCGCGAATGACGAAATCCTCGTTATTCCCATGATCGAAACCAAGCAGGCCATTGAAAATATCAGCGCCATCCTGGATGTACCGGGGATTGACGGCATTTATGTCGGACCTTCGGATCTTTCGCTCTCCTACGGGATGGAAGCGAAGCTGGATGTGGAAGATCCCTTCATCCTCGGCATTTATGAAAAGCTGCTGGCGGAATGCGGCAAGCGCGGCATCTCAGCTGGGCTGCATTGCGGGTCGCCCGACTATGCCAAGCGCATGATCAAGATGGGCTTCAAGCTTGTCACCATCGCCAATGAAGTTGCCATCATGGTCAATGCTGCCAAGGCCATTGTGAAAGACATCAAGTCTGCCTGAACATGGAACGAAGCAGCTTCCGCTACTTCTTCCCCCTGAGCGTTCGCTACAATGAAGTGGATGCTCAGGGCATTGTCTTCAATGCACATTACTAACCTGGTATGATATGGCGGTATCCGCCTATATCCGTGCTGCCGGCTGGGATAATCGCGCTGAAATCAAGGCAAGTGGCGCGGATTTTCACGTTGTGCGCGCCCTTGTGGAATATAAGGTCGGCATCGGCCATGATGAGGAATTGGCGATTGGCGTGCGCACCACGCGGATTAGTAATTCTTCCATCGCCTTTCAGCCGGCGGTCTTTCATGCCGATGGCGATAGGTTGCTCGCGACCGGTGAGATTGTCTGGGTTTGGACTGATCAAACAACCAAGCGACCCATTCCCGTACCGGATCGGCTACGCGCGCTGCTGATGCGTTTTGATGCAGGTTAAGGCCGCGCGGGCTTTTCAAGCGCCCTGGATGGGTTAGGCTTCACCCAAAGATAGATCCAGGCGAGAGAAACACCATGAACCACATGAGCAATAATGCACTCGGCACCCAAGCCGATGATGCGGCCTTGGTGCGCGCCTGGCTCACGCGCTTTGAAGCAGCACTGAAGGTGGCTGATGCCCAAGCCCTCGCTGCGCTTTTCGCGCCGGAGAGCCATTGGCGCGATCTGCTCGCCTTCACCTGGAACATCACGCCCCATGTCGGCGCCAGCGAAATCGCGACGGCGCTGGCCAAGACTGCGCCTGCCACTGGCGCGCATGATTTCTCCTTGGCGGAAGCGCGCACCGCACCGCGCCGCGTCAAGCGGCTTGGGATTGAGGTGATTGAGGCGATCTTCACCTTCGCCACAAGGCTTGGGCGCGGCGATGGCGTGCTGCGCCTGCCAGTTGAAAATCCTGCTCAAGCCTGGGTGCTGCTGACCACGCTTGAAGAACTGAGCGGCTTTGAAGAAAAAACCGGCAAGCGCCGGCCGAGCGGTGAAGCCTATTCGCGCAATTTCGGCGGCGATAATTGGCTTGATCAACGCGAAAAGGCAGAAGCCTTCGCGGATCGTGACCCCGTGGTGCTGGTGATTGGCGCGGGTCAGGCGGGGCTTGGTATCGCAGCGCGGCTTGGCCAGCTTGGGCTCGATACGCTGGTGGTCGAAAAGCATGACCGCATCGGGGATAATTGGCGCAAGCGCTATCATTCGCTGGCGCTGCATAACCAGGTGCATGTGAACCACCTACCCTATATGCCTTTCCCGCCGACTTGGCCGAAATATATCCCCAAAGACATGCTCGCCAATTGGTTTGAGCATTACGCCTGGGCGCTGGAAATTAATGTCTGGACCAGCACGGAATTCCTGGGCGGCGATTATGATGCCAAGGCCGGGCATTGGCGCGTGCGGCTGCGCCGCGCCGATGGGTCAATACGCGAAATGGCGCCGCGCAATGTGATTTTTGCCAATGGCGTCAGCGGTATTCCCAAAGTGCCAAAGCTGCCAGGCCTGGATGCCTTCACGGGCGATGTGATCCATTCCCACAGCTTCAGCAGCGGCGCGGCCTGGCGCGGCAAGCGCGCGCTGGTGCTGGGCACCGGCAATAGCGGGCATGATGTGGCGCAGGATCTGCATAGCCATGATGTGACCACCACCATCATCCAACGCGGTTCCACGACTGTGGTCAGCATAGACCCAAGTGCCAAGATGAATTACGCACTTTATGATGAAGGTCCATCTTTGGAAGACTGCGATCTGATCGCAACTTCTGGTACGCCGCCCCTGATCATCCGCGGCTATCAATTGGCCGTGCAGCGCATGGCGGAATTGGATAAGGATCTGATCGCGGCGCTGAAGGCGCGTGGCTTCAAATATGATTTGGGTGAGGATGGCACCGGCCATCAGATGAAATACCGCAGGCGCGGCGGTGGTTATTACCTCGATGCCGGCTGTTCCGGCCTGATCATCAATGGCGAGATCGGCCTGCTGCAATTTGACGATATCGCTGAATTCGTCGCGGAAGGTGCCAAGCTGAAGGATGGGCGGATGGTGCCCGCGGATTTGCTCGTGCTCGCGACCGGCTATTACACGCAGCAGGAATTAGTGCGCCAGCTGATGGGCGATGCCATTGCCGATAATGTTGGGTCCATCTGGGGTATCGGTGAGGATGGCGAATTGGCCAATATGTGGAAGCCCACCGCGCAGGAAGGGCTCTGGTTTATGGCCGGCAGCCTGGCGCAATGCCGCATTTACTCAAAATATTTGGCACTACAGATCAAGGCGCGGGAAGAAGGCATGATCCCGCGCGGCGGCGTGTCCTAAACCACACTCCCCGGATCGCAATTCGCCCCACAAAGAACAATGCCAATGCGCGCGCCGGCAGGCGCGCACCAAGCGCCTGATAGCAGCGCGGCCAGCGCCGCAGCACCGCCCGGTTCGGCCACGATGCGCAGCTTGTCCCACAGCCAGCGCCGCGCGGCATTAATCGCCTCATCAGGCAGCATCACGCAGGTGGCCTTGGTGGCGCCCAGCACTTCGAAAGCCAAGCGCCCGGCGCGGCGTGCGCCCAGGCTATCGGCCGCAATGCCGCCCACCGGCACATCCACCGGCGCGCCCGCCTTTTGCGCCATGGTCAGGGTCGCGCAGGCTTCCGGTTCCACCACCACAAGGCCGGCGCGGCCCGCATACCAGGCGCCAATGCCGCCAAACAAACCGCCACCGCCCGCCGCGATCAGCACATGCGTGAGTTCCGGCGCATCCTGTTCCAATTCAAGCCCAATCGTGCCCTGACCCGCCAGAACCTCCTGCTGGTCATAGGCATGGACCAGCATGGCGCCGGTCTCAGCCGCGCGGGTTTCGGAGGCGATGCGCGCTTCCTCATAACTCGCCCCGCCGACAACAAGCCGCGCACTAAAGCCTTCAATCCGCGCGCGTTTCACTGCCGGTGTTGGCGCGGGGACGAAGATTTCCGCGGGCACCCCAAGGCTTTGCGCGGCATAGGCGACTGCTGCGCCGTGATTGCCGCCAGACGCCGCCACCACGCCCGCCGGTGGCACCGTATTAGACAGTAGCCGATTAAAGGCCCCGCGCGGCTTGAAGGACCCCGTCACTTGCAGGAATTCCAGCTTGAGCGTGACCGGATGTTCCGTCCCCAATTCCTGTGGTGCGAGGCGCAGCACCGGGGTACGGCGGATATGGGGGGCAATGCGCGCCATGGCGGCGCTGATGTCGCTTTGTGCAATCATGGGCTGAGCCTGCCCCGCCCGCCCCGCCCCGGCAAGCGCTTCCCGCGCCCTGACCTTTCTGGCATGATCCCATCAGGCAAAGGCGCCAGTTAGGGCGCTGCCTCGGGAAGGGGCCGGCGCGATGGTGCCGGCAGACAATGCTCATCCACGCAAGTGCAGCAGCTTGGGGATCAGAGGCGGTGCTGTTCCGCGGCCCATCCGGTGCAGGCAAATCCGATCTGGTGCTGCGCCTGATCGGGCGCGGCTGGCATTTGGTGGCGGATGATCAGGTGATGCTCGAAGGCACAGAAGTCAGCGCGCCGCCCGCATTGCTCGGTATGTTGGAAATTCGCGGCCTTGGGATTTTGACCGCGCTGCCTTTTGCTGAAAATGTACAGCTTCGCCTGGTGGTGGATTTGGCCGCGCGCGCCGATGTGCCGCGCCTGCCAGAACCAGCCTTCTGGCAAGGCCCGGCCGGCGCAGTGCCGCGCATCACGCTGCACGCTTTTGAAGATTCGGCCTGCGATAAGGTGATTTACGCGCTTGGCGCCGCCACCGGGCGTCTGCACCTAAAGGCCGGGGCCTTCGCCGCATGACCACCCCGACGCGCGATATTGTCCTAGTCACCGGGCTTTCCGGCGCAGGCAAGGCTTCCATCCTGCGCGTGCTTGAAGATTTGGGGTTTGAGACAGTGGACAACCCGCCCATTTCCATCCTGGAATCGTTGGTGGGTGATGGCGTGCTGCCTCTGGCTGCCGGAATTGATGCGCGCACGCGCGATTTCGATGCCGCCGCTGCGCTGCGCGTTCTGGAACGCTTGCGGCTGCGCTCCGACATCAACGTCTCTCTCATTTTCGCAACCGCCGAGGATGAGGCGCTGCTCCGCCGCTATACCGAATCCCGCCGCCGTCACCCGCTGGCGCCAGGTGGCCCCATGGGATCGCGCGTGCTGGATGGCATTGCGCGCGAAAAGGCGCTGCTGGAGGCGCTGCGCGATACCGCGGACCTGACGATTGATACCTCGGACCTGCCGCTCGCGGATTTGCGCCGCATGATTGAAGGGCGCTTTGCCCCGGATGCCGCGGCGGGGCTGGCGGTTTCGCTGCTGTCCTTCGCCTATCCCAAGGGCCTGCCGCGAGAAGCCGATTTGGTTTTTGATGTACGCTTTCTGCGCAACCCGCATTATGACCCGGTGCTGCGCCCCATGACCGGCCAGACCGCGCCTGTGGCAGCCTTCATTGAAGCCGATCCGGATTTTTCCGCCTTTTGGGATAGGTTACGGGATTTTCTTGAGCTTTTGCTGCCGCGTTATGCTGCCGAAGGAAAAAAATATTTCACCATCGCGGTCGGCTGCACGGGGGGCAAGCATCGGTCTGTCCTTGTCGCGGAACGCCTGGCGGGGCATCTTCAGGCTTCCGGGTGGCGAGTAGACCTCGCGCATCGGGAATTGAAAATTAACGGCGGACAGGCTAGCCCCTCCGGCGCTTCTACCGCTTCGGGCCAGGAGGCCCTTTCGCAAGCATCATGATTGGTCTTGTTCTGGTTTCCCATGGCAGGTTGGCCGAAGAATTGCGGCTGGCGATGGAGCATGTTGTCGGCCCGCAGCAAGCGGTAGCCACCGTCTGCATCGGCCCCGATGATGATATGGATTTGCGTCGGCGCGAAATACGCGGCTGCATCGCAAGCGTGGACCAGGGTGATGGCGTTGTTGTGCTGACCGATATGTATGGCGGCACGCCTTCAAACCTGGCTATGCAAATGGTGGAAAAAGGCAAGCCGGTGGAAGTGCTGGCCGGCGTGAATCTGCCGCTACTGGTCAAACTTGCGAAGGTGCGCGGCAGTGAACCGCTGCACGAAGCACTGGATCACGCCAAGGCAGCAGGGCGGAAATATATCGCACTTGCCCGCGATGTTGCCGGCGCCAAGCCCAATGGCAGCGCCAAGGAATGAACGAAGCTGCCCCGGCCCCTTCTTCCGAAGGCATGGTGCTGCGCCGCAGCGTTGTCATTCCGAATAGCCGTGGCCTGCACGCCCGCGCAGCAGCCAAGCTTGTTGCATTGGCAGAACGCTATTCTGCTTGCGTGAATGTGCTGCGTGATGGGCAGAGCGTGCCAGCCGTTTCCATCATGGGGTTGATGATGCTGGGTGCCGGGCGCGGTGCCGAAATTGTGATCGAAGCTGAAGGCTGGGACGCCAAGGAAGCTTTGGACGCGGTGGCTGGCTTGGTCGAAGCAGGCTTCCATGAAGAGTGAAACGCCCGCCCGCCCGCGCGCGGCAAAATCCCCGCGTCGGCGCGAAACGCAGCTTCGCGGCATTGCGGTTTCGCCCGGCATTGCTATTGGCCCTGCTTTTGACACCAGCGAAGCACCCGCCGAAGCACCGCGCCGGCGCATCACCACTGAAGCGATTGAAGCGGAACGCCTGCGCCTGGCCGATGCGGTCGCGTTTTCGCGCAAGCAGGTCACCAAACTCAAAACGCGCATCGCCATCCTGCCTGAAGAAGCGCAGGAGGAAATCGCGCCCTTGCTTGATGCGCATCTGCTCATGCTCGGCAATTCGCGCCTGATCCGTGGTGCGCGCAAAAGGATTGAGGGCGAATTGCTGGCCGCCGAGACCGCCATCACGGATGAGGGGGAAGCGATTGCGGAAGCGATCCTTGCCGCAAAGGATGATGACCGCGCCGGCCTCACGCGCCGTGCAACGGAAGTGCGTGACATTGCGCGGCGCGTCACGCGCAACCTGACAGCAACGCCCTTTCGCAGCCTGAAGAATCTGCCAGAAGGGTGCATTCTCATTGCTGAGGAACTCACGCCCTCAGACGCTGCCCTATTGGACCCGGCGCGCATTGCGGGTGTGGCGACAGATGAAGGCGGCGCGGATGGCCATACCGCCATCATGCTGCGCGCGCTTGGCATTCCTTCAGTGCTTGGCGTGCCGGGGCTGACAGAAAGCGTGCGGCGCAATGACCAGGTGGTGCTGGATGGCGCAGCGGGGAGTATTGCCATCCATCCTGAAGCGGCGACGCTGTCGGCTGCCAAGGAAAAGCTTGCGGCCTATGCGCGGGAACGCGCGCGGCTTGGGCGCTTGCGCCGGCTGCCCGCCATCACCACTGATGGCGAAGAAGTGGAATTGCAGGCCAATCTGGAAATTCCGCAGGAATTGCCGCTGATCGCGCAAGCCGGCGCGCAGGGCATTGGTTTGCTCCGCACCGAATTCCTGTTCATGAACCGCGAGGATTTGCCGGATGAGGAAGCGCAATGCGCTGCCTATCGCCAAATCCTGGAAGCGATGGGCCAGGACCCGGTGACCATCCGCGTGCTGGATTGGGGGGGCGAGAAGGATATCGCCGCCCTTGCTGAAGGCGTGGCACCCGTTCATGCCGGCGCCAATCCTGCGCTTGGGCTGCGTGGCATCAGGTTATTGCTGCATCGGCCCGAATTGCTGGAAGTGCAATTTGCCGCGATTTTGCGCGTGGCAGCGGAAGCGCCTGATGGCAATGTACGACTGCTGCTGCCGATGGTGACAATTCCTGAGGAAATGAAGCAGGCGCGCGATATTTTTGACCGCGTTGCACGGCGGCTCCGCCGGCGGGGTGACAAGCTGCCGGAAAAGCTTCCGCTGCTGGGTGCCATGATTGAAACACCAGGTGCGGCGCTGGCGGCGGATGCGATTGCGCTGGAAGCAGATTTCTTTTCCATCGGCAGCAATGATCTGGCGATGTATACGCTCGCCGTTGATCGCGGTGATGCGGAAGTGGCACATCTTTATGACCCGCTGCACCCGGCTGTGCTGCGCCTGATGCAATTCGCGACCGAAGCCGCGCTCAGGCTACGCATGCCGGTTTCGATTTGCGGGGAGATGGCAGGTAATCCACAATTGATCCCGCTTTTGCTTGGGCTTGGCATTCGCAGCTTTTCGATGAATGCATCCGCCATTCCACGCGTGAAGCAGGCGGTGCGCGGGCTTGATATCGGCGATTGCGCGCGCTTTGCGCGCCGCGTGATGGAACAAAGCGACCCGGCGCGGATACGCGAATTGGTGGCGGGGTTTGCGGCGGAGAAGGCCTGAAGTTTTCCTGATCAGGCCAATAACGCCCGCAAAGCCAGCATCGCTACCAGCCCAACCACCAGCGCCGGCAGCAGATTGCGCCCGAAGGCAAGGCACACCGCAACCCCCACGCCAAGCCCGCAAAGCCGCGCTGCCAGTGGCACATCCGCCAGCGCCCCGCTTGGTGCGATGATCGCCAGCATCACAAAGGCCGCGAGGGTTGCCTGCGCAATCGCCGTTGCCCAGGCAATGATGGGATGATCCGCGCCAAGCCCGCCCGCCAGCCAAACGCCCGCGCTGCGCAGCAACAGGCAGGCAAGCGCGGTGAGCGCGAGGGCAAGGTCAGCGGCCTCCACGCGCCCGCCCCCATAAAAAGGCAGCAGTGCCGCCAATGATTCCCGCCGCCAAGAGCCCCATGGAAGATGGCAGGATGAAAACCAGTCCTGCCGCCGCTGCACCGCATAGAATGGCGCGGCGCGGTGCGGGCTTATCCAAATCAGCCGCCAGCAGCAGCGCGTAGTAAAGCGGATTGACGAATAGCAACGCGGCGCGCGCGTGATCATCCAACATGCCGGCGACGTAAAACCCAGCCAGCGCGGCAAGCCCCGCCACTACCCAGCTTGTCAGGCCAAAACCCAAAAACCAAGCGAGCCGCGCCCCCGCCGCGATTTTGGGAAAGGCGCGCATCGCCGCGGCCCAGGGTGTGACTGCGATGAAGGGAATGGCCGGGATCAGGCGCTTGCGTTCCGCCACGCCGAATAAGGGCGTGATGGCAATCGCCATGGGCAGAAAACGCGCATTCACCGCAATGGCGCCCATCACCGCAGGCGCGATCCCGCCCACAAAACCCGTACTAGCGGCCTGCACCAGCACCAATTGCCCGGGCATGCCATAAATCGCCCAGCACGCCACCAGCGCCCAACCTGGCGGCAGCCCCGCTTCACGCACCGCGGCCCCAAAGGCAAGAAATGTCGCTGCCATGGCAACGCCCGCAGCACCCACCGCATCGCGCGCCCCAAACAGCGCCGCACCGCGCGAGGAGGTGACACTACCCATGCGGGCTTCCTTCCCCGCCTGCGGCTGGCTGGTCTGACTGCATGCCCTAAAGCTTGACCACACCCGCGCCAATCAACCCCGCAAGCCGCGCAGCGATGGCAGGTGCAGCATTGGTATCCAACCCCAATAGGCGATGAATACCGGCGGCGAGTTCAGCTTCCGTCGTCCTTGGCCTGAGTGCCAAAAGTTTTTCAGCAGCAGCGGCGATCTCACGCGGCGATACGGCAGCAGCGCGGCGCAAATGGGCGCCCACCGCGCGGCGATCTCGGGCGGAGATGATGGAGGCTTCGGCCAGCAGAAAACCCTGTTCTTCCTTCACGCCATGCAATTGCCGCGCAAGCGCCAAGGCCTGACGCAGCGCATCGCGTGCCGGCGTGGGCAGCGCTTCCAGCCCCCATAATAACCGCACGCGTTCAGCAAGGCTTTCGATCGTAATCGGCGCTTCAACGTTGATGATATCCGCGACAATAGCGGCGAGTGTCGCGAAGGGCACATCCGCAATCGCGGTATCCTTCGGCACCTCCGGCGCGGCTTCGCGGTAAGGTTCGGCCAAGCCGGTTGCCGGCGCGGGTATTGCTGCTTCCGGCGCGGCGGTAGCGGGCGCGGCACCCAATAGGGCAGCGATGCGCGCGGCCTCAGCCTCTGGCCTGCCATACCAGGAAAGTGACCAGGCGCGCGCCAGTTTCCAGCCCATCCCCTCAAGCGCACTGGCGCGGCCCCTTTCGCGATCCCGCGCCGAACGCAACGCCGCCCAATCCCCCGCATCGGCTTCAATACCCAGCACATAATCGCCGGCATCGCGCGCCGCGACATCTAGGAATAGGCCGGCCATACCCACGCGCGGTACCGCTTCCTTGCCCGCGGCTTCTATCGCCTTGCCAATGGCCGCCGCGATCGGCGCCGGTTGGGTTTTTGCTGCTGCGGCGCGCGGTTCATCCCCGGCGGCGGCGAAGGCGAGGAAGGATTTGAGAGTCGCGACCCCGCGCCCAGAAGCACGAGCCAAATCAATGTCATCCGCACCGATGGATGAAAACACTATGCAGCGCTTCTTCGCGCGGGTGATCAGCACATTCAGCCGGCGTTCGCCACCATCAGCGGAAAGCGGGCCGAAGCGCATGGCAAGCTTGCCATCAGCGCCACGCCCATAGCCCACCGAAATCATGATCGAATCGCGTTCATCCCCCTGCACGTTTTCCAAATTCTTGACGAAAAACGGCTCATCCGGATGTGCGCCGAAAAACGCTTCCGTATCCGGATTGTCGCGCCGCGCCGCTTCAACCGCATTCAAGATGGCATCGCGCTGGCGAATGGAAAACGCCGCAATCCCCAAGGTATCGCCGGGTGTTTCGCGTGCATGGGCAATGACGGCTTCCGCAACCGCGCGGGCTTCTTCCGCATTGGTCCCCGTACCGCCGGTGTCAAACCGCCCTTCAACGCGGCGCAGTGAAAGCCCAAGCGCGGCAGACCGTGCGCGCGGCGATGGCAGAATGAAAAGCCGATTGTCGTAGAATTCCGCGTTGGATGTCGCGATCAGGCTTTCATGCCGGCTGCGATAATGCCAACGCAGCATGGCCGATGGCAGGCCGCGTGCATTGCAAAGCCCAAGAATGCTTTCCACATCCCGCGCCGCGACATCATCAGCGGTGTCCTCGCGGGCTTCATCGCCTTCCTCACCTGTCATGCGTTGGAAGAAGCGTGTAGGCGGCATTTGCTTGTCATCACCCACCACCACCACCTGCCGGCAACGCGTGATGGCGCCCAGTGCATCCACGGGCTCCACCTGGCTCGCTTCATCAATCACCAGCAGGTCAAAGGAAAGCCCGGGCTTCAGCCCATGCGGGGGGGCAAGGAATTGCGCCACCGAAAGCGGGCTCATCATGAAAATCGGCTTGGCCTTTTGCACCGCCTGGGATGCGCGGAGCATCAATTCGCGCACCGGCAAATGGCCGCGCTTTTTCTCCATCTCACCACGCAGCACCGCCATGCCCGGCGCGCCATCGCGCACTTCCTTCACGCGCACAGCATGGGCATGGGCCGCTTCCGCACGCGTCAGCGTAATGCGTGCGCGATCGGCTTCGCGGAAATCCGCAACCAGCCGATCCGCCGCCGCGCCGTCAAAAGCCGCCAATTCCGGGTGCTCAGTCATGGCAGCGCGAAGCAAGGCTTCATGCAGCGCGAAGGCGAAGACATCCTCGGCCGTTTCGGGCGCTACGCGGCCATCAGCCAGGCGTTCCAGTAACGCCTCAAGCCCATTGGCCGAAGCAGCAGCACGGCGCCATCCCAGCCAGGCATCAAGCGCTTCCGGCGTCGCCGCCCAATCGCCAAGGCGTTGAGCCAGTGTGGTGAAGGAAGGCTCCTCGGCGCCAAAGGCAATACGCGCATCAAGCTTCGTTGCCTGCTGCAATTCCTGAAAGGCAGCCAGCGCCGTTTCCAGCGGCGCGGCCTCGACAGGCTTGGCACCGTTCGCAAGCGCGGTCAGCGCCGCCGCGCCATGGGCTTTGCGCCAACCGAGCAAGGCGGCCAGCGGCGCGGGATCACTCGCCTCTTGCTGCCAGAGCGTGCCGAAGGCGGCGCGGGCCAGAGCATCGCCGTTGCGCAGCACCTCACGCGCAGCCTGTCCGGCCAGGGCAGCATCAAGCGTCGGCAGCGGGTTTTCCGCATCACGCGCAACCCGTGCCGCGACCGCCTTGGCATCGCGCCGCGCACCAGACAGAAAGCCAAAAACACCGCCCGCTTCCGCAAGCGTGGCGCGGGCTTCCGCGATGCTCCCAACATCCAAGGCGCTGGGCAAAAGCTGTGGATCGGCCTTGGCTTTTTGCAAAGCACCCAGCGCCTGCACCAAGGCTTCCAGCGGCGCTAGATCGCCCGCCCAGGCTACGTGCTTGAGTGCTGCGGCATCATGCGGGGGCGCAGCGGCCAAGGCAGGGTTCAAGGCAAGCGTATCTTGCGCGGCTTGCGGCCCGGCATCCGCCCCCAGCGCCGCACCCGCCGCGGCAAAGGCACGAACCCAGCCAGGCAACCGCCCCAGCAACCGATCCGCATCAGCGGGCCCGATATCAGCCATCACGCCGCGCCAAGGGCTTTGCGCGCCGCCATCCGCCGCATAGCCCGCCAGTAGCTTGACCGCATCGCGCCGGGCTTCAATCGCCGCCGCATCCCATTCCGATACATTCACGAAAAATTCCGGCGCTGCCACACCGCGCTGCCGCAAGCCAACCAGCGCGCCAATCACCTGATGCAGCGTCATGCCCGATGCACCGACCGTTGCACGCATCGCCGCCGCATGGCGATTGATCCGCCCACGCAGCGCCCCAAGGCGCCGCACCACCGAATCCCGATCAGGCTTGGGCGGCATGGGCAGGGAAAGTGTCGCGCGCAATTCATCCAGTACCGCGCGTTTTGATTGCTTTTCAGAATGCAATTCCAGGCATGCAGCACCAAGGCCGATACTCTCCAGCCGGCGCTTCACAACTTCCAGCGCGGCGAGTTTTTCAGCGACGAATAAAACGCTTCGGCCATCCAGCACGGCCTGGGCAATGATATTGCTGATGGTCTGGCTTTTGCCGGTGCCGGGCGGGCCTTGGATCACCACATGCCCGCCGCGCCTGACGGCTTCCGCCGCAAGCGCCTGGCTGCCATCCACATCCATCACATGGTCAAGCCGCTCCACCGGGATTTCGGTGTCCACATCAGCTTCATCGGGAAAAACTGGCGGTATGGTCAGCGCCTCACCCCCCACCAAAGCGCGCACCATGGGGTGATCGGCAAGGCCGGGATTTTCCTCAGGCCCCAGGTCGCGCCACATCAGGAATTTGGCGAAAGAGAATAAGCCAATCGCCAGCGCATCCGCCTCAACCCGCCAATGCGCGCGTTCTGCGACCAGTGCTGCGATAGCCTCCGCCCATGCGGTTGGCGTATAAGCATCCGTATCAAATTCCGGCAGCGCGGTTTTGAAATTCACCTTGAGCATTTCGCGGAGCGACAAATTCTCCGCAATATCCCCCACCGCGTCGCGCAGCTTGAAGTTTTGCGAAACCCCCTCGCGTTCCAAAGCCACAGGCAACAGCGCGAGAGGCGCGCGGCGTTCCGTTTCGGGTGTCGCGGGATCACGCCAGATCAAAGCACCAAGCGCTAGGTAAAGTGTCGGCACGCCGGTTTCTTCACGGGCGGTGCGTGCATCCTGCGTGATATCGCGCAGCCGCCGCACCAGATCGGACGCCGGCAATTGCACCCGCAGCTTGTCATCGCGCTGATATTCTTCCCGCGTGGCCTCAGCTTTGGCCGTGCCAACACCCTCTGGCTTCACCTTCACGCTGCGCGCGCGGCGCGGCTTGCCGGCGGTTGTTTCGGCCGGTGCGGCGTCAGGCACCGGCGCAGCAGCAGAAGCTTCAAAACCAAAGGCGCGGCCCGCTTGCAGCGCGCCAAGCACGAAATCCGCATCCTCATTATCAATGATCATCACGCCGCGAGACGCGCCGGGCTTCGGCAGGGATAGCAGGCGGTTGCGCGTTGAAAGATCAAGCAGGCCGCGGCGGGCTTCTTCCAATGCTGCGCGAAGATCCTTCATGAGATTATTTTTTCCGGAAAGCAAAAGTGATCAGCAGCACCAACCCGCCCAGCGCGAGAATGGCCATCATGCCCTGAACAACCTCAAAATTCGGAGAATCAGGATGAAGGAATATGGACGCTGCCTTGGCGCCCATCATCATCAGCGTTTGCAGTATCCATTCCATTGAAGCGCCTCTCATCCTTTGGCTTCGGGAGTGCCGCCATTCATTGCCAGTCTTGCATATACCCCGGCATAATCGAAGGGTGATTTTCAGGGCGGTGGCGGCCTGGGCAGAAGGCGGTTTTCCAGGCTTTCGATCCGGGCGAGCGATGTCTTGAGCAGCGAAATCAGCTCCGCCACCTGTTGTTCGCGCAGCAAATCTATCTTCTCATGCAGCAGGCTGATTTCTGCCTCGGCCCGGATATTCACCTGATAATCCGCGATGGACCGCAGCCGGTCTATATCAGCCTGGCGGTTCTGACTCATCATGATGATTGGCGCCGTATAGGCCGCCTGGAAGGACAGCATCAGGTTCAACAGAATGAAGGGATAAGGATCCCAAGCACCCCCGCCGAGCGCTACATTGACCAATAGCCACGTGAGCAAAAGCCCCGATTGAATCGGGATAAATCGCCAGGAACCAACAATTGCCGCGACAAGATCGGAAAACCTTTCGCCAAGCGTGGGGCCGGGCGCCGTGCCTACGCCCCGCCGCCTTTCGCGTGCCCGCGACAGGGCCGCGCGCAAATGGGTGTGACGGCGGTTATTATGAGTTTCGGGATGGCGGGCCATGCGGCATTCCCCCTGGAAAGCCCAAAGCCTGCACCAGCCGGCCCCGCCAAAACGTGCGGAAGATCAACTCCGCCCGTAAGTATCCTCAAAGCGGACGATATCATCTTCGCCAAGGTAAGAACCGGACTGCACCTCAATCAGCGTCAGCGGGATCTTGCCGGGGTTTTCCATGCGATGGATGCAACCCAGCGGCAGATAGACGCTTTCATTCTCCCGCAGCATGATTTCTTCCCCATCGCGCCGCACAATGGCAGTGCCGGAAACCACCACCCAATGCTCCGCGCGGTGGAAATGCTTTTGCAGGGAAAGCTTGGCGCCGGGGCGAACCTCGATCTTCTTGACCTGGAAGCGGTCCCCCATGATCAGGCCTTCGTAATGGCCCCAGGGGCGATAGGCGCGGCGGTGTTCGGTAGCTTCCTTGGCACCGCGCGCCTTCAATTGGTCCACCAGCTTTTTCACATCCTGCGCATGGTCGCGATGCATGGCGAGAACAGCATCATCCGTCACCACCACCACGGCATCTTCCAGCCCGATCACGCCGGTCAGGATGGTTTCGCTGCGGACATAGCAATTCCGGGCATTCACCAATTCCACCGGGCCAAGTGTGGCATTGCCGGCGGTGTCCTTTGCTTGAACCTCCCACAAGGCGGCCCAGGAACCGATATCGGACCAGCCTATGGAAGCCGGCACCACCGCGGCTTTTTGCGTGCGTTCCATCACCGCGTAATCAATGCTGATGGCGGGAGTGGCGGCGAAGGCAGCGGCTTCAAGCCGAATGAAATCACCATCGCGCGCGGCGCCAGAAACAGCGGAACGCACGCCCTTCAGGACATCCGGCGCATGGGCTTCAAGCTCCGCCAACATGGTGGCGGCGGTTGCGACAAACATGCCGGAATTCCACAAATGCCGGCCTGTTTTAAGAAACTCCGCCGCACGTGCCGCATCGGGCTTTTCCACAAAGCGCGCAATGCGCTGCACGCCATCGCAGCCGGGCAGCGCATCGCCCGCTTCGATATAGCCATAGCCGGTCTCGGGTGCGGTGGGCTGCATGCCGAAGGTGACAATGGCGCCCGCCCGCGCTGCTGCGGCGGCCTTCATGAGTGCGGCTTGCAGCGCAGCCACATCGCCAATCGCGGCATCGGCGGCCATAAACCACAGTACCGCGCCGGGCGCGGTTTCCTCGGCAAGCAATGCCGCGGCGGCAATGGCGGGCGCGCTATTGCGGCCAACCGGTTCCAGCACAATGGCCGCGCCCTTATCGCGCAATTGCTCGGCCACCAGAAAGCGATGCGCTTCGTTGCAGACAACCATCGGCGGCAGAAAACCAGCGCCGGAACCCCGCGCGGCCGTTTCCGCCAGCATGGTCTTGTCGGAAGCCAGCTGCCAGAATTGCTTCGGGTAGCTTTCCCGCGACAATGGCCAAAGCCGCGTGCCGGTGCCACCGGATAGGATAATCGGCAGGATCAATTGGGGATTGGTGTTCATGGTTAAGATTCACTCCGAATTCCTCCGCGCTTAGGAGGAAATCGGGGCAAAGCCAAGGCAAGGGAGGGCCGGCGTTTCCCAGGGAGGGCTTCCGGTATAGGGTC
>Ga0194133_10000832_pt1 | contig 58512 bp, 61 predicted proteins | sample TA2KigOf40mmetaG_FD_155448 | JGI IMG/M metagenome (GOLD analysis project Ga0194133, IMG submission 155448) | Freshwater microbial communities from Lake Tanganyika, Tanzania - TA2015055 Kigoma Offshore 40m | ecosystem: Environmental > Aquatic > Freshwater > Lake | place: Tanzania: Lake...
CGTCGAGGGCGTCCTCGAGGGCCCGCAGCGTGTCGACGTCGAGGTCGTTGGTCGGCTCGTCGAGGAGCAGCACGTTGCCGCCGGTGCGCAGCATCTTCGCGAGGTGGACCCGGTTGCGTTCGCCGCCGGAGAGGTCGCCGACCCGCTTCTGCTGGTCGGAACCCTTGAAGTTGAAGCTCGCGACGTAGGCGCGGCCGTTGACCTCGCGTCCGCCGACGACGAGCGTCTCCGCCCCGTCCGTGATCTCCTGGTACACCGTGCGGTCGGCCTCGAGCGCGTCGCGCGACTGGTCGACGTAGGCGAGTTTCACCGTGCTGCCGATGGTCAGCGTGCCCCCGTCGGGTGCCTCGCCGCCGGTGATCATGCGGAACAGGGTCGTCTTGCCGGCGCCGTTCGCGCCGATCACGCCGACGATTCCCGCCGGCGGGAGGGAGAACGAGAGGTCGTCGACGAGCAGCCGGTCCCCGTAGGCCTTGCTGAGGTGGTCGGCGACCACCACCTGGTCGCCGAGACGGTCGCCGGAGGGGATGGTGATCTGCAGGCGCTCGGTGCCGCGGTCGGCGGCCTGTGCCTCGGCGAGCAGCTTGTCGTAGTTCTGCAGGCGGGCCTTTCCCTTCGCCTGGCGGGCCTTGGGGGCCATGCGCACCCAGTCGAGCTCGCGCTCGAGTGCCCGCCAACGGTTCTGGTCGGCCTTCTCCTCCCGTCGGAGACGGTCCTGCTTCTGTTCGAGCCACGAGCTGTAGTTGCCCTCGAAGGGCATGCCGCGACCCCGGTCGAGCTCAAGGATCCAGCGGGCGACGTTGTCGAGGAAATAGCGGTCGTGGGTCACCGCGACGACGGTTCCGTGGTAGTCCTGCAGCGTCCGTTCGAGCCACGCCACCGATTCGGCGTCGAGGTGGTTCGTCGGCTCGTCGAGGAGCAGCAGATCGGGCTTCGCGAGCAGGAGGCGGCAGAGAGCGACCCGTCGGCGCTCGCCACCGGAGAGGTGCTCGATGCGGGCGTCGCCGGGCGGGAGCCGGAGCGCGTCCATGGCAATCTCCACGGTGCGCTGCAGGTCCCAGCCGTCGACGGCGGCGATGCGGGCCTCGAGGTCGGCCTGTTCGGCGCCGATCTTCTCGTAGTCGGCGTCGGGGTCGGACCACTTCGCCATCACGGCGTCGTACCGGGCGAGGAGGTCGCGGATCGGCCCGAGGCCGTCGAGCACGTTCCCCTCGACGTCCTTGTCCGGGTCGAGGTCCGGTTCCTGGGCGAGGTAGCCGACGGTGAACCCGGGGGTGAGTCGGGCCTCCCCGGTGTACCCATCGTCGATCCCGGCCATGATCCGCAGAAGGGTCGACTTCCCCGAGCCGTTGTGGCCGAGGACACCGATCTTCGCCCCCGGGTAGAAGGCGAGGGTGATGTCCTTGAGGACCTCCCGGTCCGGCGGGTGGAAGCGGGAGACCTTCCGCATCGTGAAGATGAACTGTGCGCTCACGAAGGGGCGAGGCTACCCCTTCGGCCGGCACGGTAGAGTCCGACCCCGTGATCAAGGCCGTGCTGTGGGATTTCGGTGGTGTCGTGACGTCCTCGCCCTTCGAGGCGTTCAACGCGTACGAGGCCGAGGCCGGCCTCCCCAAGGACCTCATCCGCACGATCAACGCCACGAACCCCGACACGAACGCCTGGGCGCAGCTCGAACGCAGCACCGTCGACCTCGACACGTTCGCCCGACTCTTCGAGCAGGAGGCGGCGGCGCTCGGCCACACGCTCGACGGCTCACGGATCATCGGACTGCTGCACGGCCGGGTGCGCCCGCAGATGGCCGAGGCGGTGCGACGGGTCGCGGAGCGGCTGCGGTGCGTGTGCCTCACGAACAACTTCGCGGGTGGCGGGCTCATGGCCGACCAGGGGCGCGTCTCGGAGGTCCGGGCGGTGCAGGCGCACTTCCACGCGATCATCGAGAGCTCGAAGGTGGGGTTGCGCAAGCCCGACCGGCGGATCTACGAGCTCGCGTGCGAGACCATGGAGGTCGAACCGGTCGAGGTGGTGTTCCTCGACGACCTCGGGGTGAACCTCAAGCCCGCCGCGCAGATGGGCATGACGACGATCAAGGTCGTCGACCCCGACGACGCACTCGACCGCCTCGAGGCCGTCGTCGGCTTCGCGCTCCGGTGACCGCAGCGGGACGGGGGACGGTGCTGTGAAGCTCGCCACCTGGAACGTGAACTCGCTGAACGCCCGCATGCCCCGGGTGGTGCAGTGGATCGAGGAGATGGAGCCGGACGTCCTCTGCCTGCAGGAGACCAAGCTCGCCGACGACGCCTTCCCGCACCTCGAGTTCCGGGCGCTCGGCTACGACACGGTCCACCACGGGCAGGGCCAGTGGAACGGTGTGGCCATCCTGTCTCGGGTCGGCCTCGACGATCCCGTCGCCGGCTTCGACGACGGCGGCCCGCCGGACCGGGACGCCAGGCTCGTCTGGGCGACCTGCGGCGGGCTGCGGGTCGCCTCGATGTACGTGCCGAACGGTCGGGAGCTCACCGACGACCACTACACGTACAAGCTCGGGTGGCTCGACCGCCTCGCGGTGCTGCTCGAGGGCCGGACGCCGGGGCGCTCGCACGCGCTGTGCGGCGACTTCAACATCGCCCCGGGCGACGACGACGTGTGGGACCTCGCGGCGTTCGTCGACTCGACGCACGTCTCCGCTCCCGAACGCGCCGCGTTCGACCGGCTCGTCGGCCTCGGCTTCCGGGACGTGTTGCGCACCCGGCACCCCGACGCCGGCCTGTACACGTACTGGGACTACCGGGGCGGGGCGTTCCACAAGCGCCAGGGGATGCGGATCGACCACGTGCTCGTGGACGGGGCTGCGGCGGACACCGTGTCGTTCGTGTTCGTCGACCGCAACGCCCGAAAGGGCGACAAGCCGTCCGACCACACGGTGCTCATGGTCGAGGTGGAACCGGCCTGAGCGTGCCCGGTACGGCGGCGAGGGCCTCGAGCAGCGACGGCCCGAGTCGTGCCGCCCGCAACGATCCGACCTCTGCACGTCGGGCGAGGTCGTCGAGGTCGACCGGCGGATCGACGGCGAGCGCCTCGAGGGCGGCGTCGTCGAGCACGGTGCCCGGTTCCACGGCCGCCGCACGGGCGCGGCCGTCGCGCCAGGCGACGAGCGCGACCCGTCGACGGGACGCCTCGGCGTCGGTGTCGGTACCGGGCTCCGGGTCGTTCCCCGTCGCCGATCGGCGCGGCGGGAGCGCCGCGCGCACCGCAGCCGGCGGCGGCGCCGGACGGGCGGTCGCCTGCAAGGTCCGGCAGGTCGCCACGACCGCCTCGAGGTAGGGGCTCCGCCGTCGGGCCTGTGGGCCGTCACCCCGGTCGCGCTCGAGCGCCCAGGTGCAGGCGAGCAGATCGGTCGCCCGACTGAGCGCCACGTAGCAGAGCCGTTGCTCCTCGTCCCGGTCGGCGCCGACGACCCGGAGCGGGGACCGTTCGGCCACGTCGAGACCGGCGACGACGACGCCGTGCCACTCCCGACCCTTGGCGGCGTGGAACGTGGCGACGGTGACGCCGCGCCACGGCGTGGTCGTCGCGCCACCGAGGTCGACACCGGGTCGCTCGGCGGGCGGTAGCGCCCGCCACCAGGCGGCGAACCCTTCTGCGCTCGGTCGTTGTTCGAGGGCCGCGTACTCGGCGAGCGCGGTCTCCACGACCGTGCGACGGGCGGGCGCGAGGGCTCGCACGGCGTCGCCGAGGTCGGCCCAGGTGCCGTCGGTGGGGAGCCCGACGGTCGGATCGTCCCGGTCGTCGTCCGCCGCAGCGACGGGGACGCCGCCGGCCCGCAGTGCCGTCGCGAGCGCGGCGGCCGCGGCGCGCGTGCGGGCGAGGACGGCGAGCGACGTCCAGGGGGTGCCGACATCGTGCCAGCGGCGCAGGGTGCGGAGCACCGCGGCCCCCTCGTCGGCGGCGTCGTCGCAGGCGATTACCGTCGGCACCGGCCCGGCCTCCCGGCCCGGCGCGGGGCGGGGGAGGGAACGCGGTGCGTCACCACCGATGAGCGCGGCGGCGGAGACGCGCACGATCTCGGGCGACGAGCGGTGATTCGTCGGCAGCTCGACCACCTCGAGTGCACCGACGAGCTCGCCGACACGGTCCATGAGGCGCGGGTCGGCGCCGTTCCATCCGTAGATCGCCTGGTTCGGATCGCCGACGACGAAGAGGTCGTCGCCGTCGCCCACCCAGGCGCGCAGCAGGCGGAACTGCAACGGGTTCACGTCCTGGAACTCGTCGACGTGGAGGTGCCGGTGACGCCACCGCTGCGCCGCGGCGAAGGTCGGGTCGTCCTCGAACGCCGTCGCGCAGCGGGCGAGCAGGTCGTCGTAGTCGACGAGGCCCGCCGACCGCTTCGCCGCCTCGACCGCCTCGAACGCCGTCCGCACCGTCCGGGCGGCGACGCCGGGCCGCCGTCCCGCCGCCGAGGCCGCCGCCGCGTAGGCGGCCGGGGTGAGGTCGTTGGCGCGCGCCCAGTCGATCTCGGCGGAGATGCGGCCGAGGCGCGGCCGGTCGTCCCGGTCGACGAGCCGGGCGAGCAGCGTGCGGCGGTCGGTGAGCAGCGTCGGCGCCGGGATGCGCCGGTCGTGCCAGTGGGTGCGCAGCATCGCCCAGGCGACGGCGTGGAACGTGCCGGCGGCGGGCAGGTCCCGCAGCCCGAGCCGGGTGAGGCGGCGGCGCAGTTCGGCGGCGGCGGGTCGGGTGAAGGTGACGCAGAGGGTGTGCATGGGGTCGAGGTCGCCGCGTCCGGCCCGGTGGGCGATGCGCCGGGTGAGCACCCGGGTCTTGCCCGCACCGGCGGCGGCCCGCACGACGACCGCCCGGGAGGGCGTGGTGACGGCATGTCGTTGGGCCTCGTCGAGGCCGACGAGCAGCGGGTCGGGCGTCACCGCGGGGATCCTACGGAGCGGTCGTGGCGGTAGCGTCACCGCCGTGGAACCGGTCCCGTCGCGGCGTTTCGAGGAGCTCGTCGTCCGGGCGCTCGACCTGCTGCCCGACGAGCTGGCCCGTCTCGTCGACAACGTCGCGGTCGTCGTGGAGGACCGTCATCCGGACGACGACGAGCTCCTCGGCCTCTACGAGGGCGTGCCCCTCGTCGAACGCGGTGACTACGGCGGGCTCGCGCTCCCGGATCGGGTCACGATCTACCGGCTGCCGTTGTGCGCGTTCTGCGCGGACGAGGACGAGCTCGTCGACGAGGTTGCGGTCACGGTCCTGCACGAGATCGCCCACCACTTCGGCATCGACGACGACCGTCTCGCCGAGTTGGGCTGGGACTGAGCGAGGCCTGCCTAGGCTGACGGGGTGCCTCCGACGCCCTCCGTGCAACGCGCCGACGTCGTTCTGCTCGACGTCCGCGAGCACTGGTGGTGCATGGTGCTCCCGGTCGGGGTGCTCCTCGTCGCGGTCGGCGCCGGGATGGTCGCCGCCGTGCTCGCCGAGCCGGTGTTCAGCATCGCGGCGGTCGTCGGCATCTTCGCCGCCCTCACCTTCGCCGGGTGGCGGTACGTGCGCTGGGTGGCGGGGCGTCTCGTGCTGACGGGTGACCGCCTCGTCCACCGCCGCGGCCTGGTCGTGCGGCGCCACACCGCAGTGCCGCTCGAACGGATCGACGCCGTCGACGTGCGGCAGGGCCTCTTCGGTCGGCTCGTCGGGGCCGGTGACCTCGTGGTCGATCAGGGCCCGGAGGTCGAACCGTTGGTGCTGCACCGCGTCCGGCGACCCGTCGAGGTCGCCGACACCGTGCTCGACGCGATCGCGGCGCGTCCGTGAGCACGCCCCGGGTTGTCTCCCTCGTCCCCTCGGTGACCGAGTCACTGCTCGCCTGGGGGGTCACCCCCGTGGCGTGCACGCGGTTCTGCGAGCAGCCGACGCTGCGACACGTCGGCGGGACGAAGGACCCCGACCTCGACGCGATCGTCGAGCTCGCCCCGGACCTCGTGGTGCTCTGCGAGGAGGAGAACCTCCTCGAACACCACGACGCTCTCGTCGCGGCGGGTGTGGGTTGCCACACCGTGCGGATCGACGCCGTGACCGACGTACCGGGTCAGCTGGCCGGGATCGCCCTGGCGCTCGGCATCGACGTGGCACCGGTCGACGTCCCCCCGGCGGGGCCCGCTGCGCCGTCGGTGCGGGCGTTCGTGCCGATCTGGCGCCGGCCGTGGATGACGCTGTCGCCGGGGACCTACGGCTCGTCGCTGCTCCGTCACCTCGGGATCGACACGCTCTTCGCCGACGCGACGGTCCGCTACCCGACGACGGATCTCGACGAGGTGGCGGCGCTGCGCCCCGATGTGGTGCTGCTGCCGACGGAGCCGTACCCCTTCACCGACCGGCATCTCGCCGAGTGGCACGAGATCGCCCCGGTCCGCCTCGTCGACGGGCAGGACCTGTTCTGGTGGGGGACGAGGACCCCGGCGGCGGTCGCCCGACTGCGGGACGCCCTCGCCGACCTCGTCGGCGGCGGTCGCTGACCCTCAGCCGTTGATCGGACCCTCGCCGTCGACGAGGGCGCCCGCGCTGCGACCGGACCGGACGGCGAGGATCTGGGCGCAGATCGCGAGTGCCGTCTCGGCGGGCGTCCGACCCCCGAGGTCGAGTCCGACCGGACCGTGGACCCGGGCGACGGCCGCCTCGGCGACGCCGAGCTCGGCGAGACGTTCCGCCCGACGTCGTTGGGTGTGACGCGACCCGAGCGCCCCGACGAAGAACGGCGCTCCGGCGAGCGCGGCGGCGAGCACCTCCGGGCCGACGACGGGGTCGTGCGTGGTGACCACGACGGCGTCGGGCTCGCCGAGTGCACGCACGGCGGCGACCGCGGCGGGTCCGGCTTCGGCGCCGTCGGCGGGAACGGTCTCGAACAGCCACCCCAGCGCCGCGCATGCGTCACGCAGCGCGTCGACGACCTCGCCACCACCGAAGGTCATCACGCGGGTACGGGGGTGGACGACGTCGAGGAACAGGGTTCCCCGGTCGAGCTCGACACGGTGTCGGGTGGCCCGGGCCTCGGCGGCGAGGTCGGCGGCGGCCCGCACCACGTCGGTGTCGAGGGACGGGTCACCGGTAGTGCCGGCGAGGCGGCCGTCCTCGACCACGACGGTCCTCGGGGGCAGGTTCGGGTGGTCGACGACGACGCCGACCACCACCGCCCGGCCGCCGCGCACCGCCTCCCACACCCCGGGGTCGACCGAGGCGACCGGCTCGACGACCAGCCGGGCGCGGCCCCCACACGACAGCCCCGCGCCAGGGGCATCGGGATCGCCGAGGCGGAACCCGACTGCGGTGCCGGCTCCCGCGGCGAGGGTCGTGGCAGCGGCGTCGGCGACGAGCCCGTCGGCCGCGCCGCGCAGCACCGTCCCGGCCCGTCGGCCGTCGGCGGTGAGCAGGGCCGCTTGGTCGTACTGCCCGGCGCCGAACCCGTGGACGTCGACCGCCCGCACCAGCACCGCGTCGGCGCCTTCCCGGCGGACGGCATCGAGGAGGGACAGGAGATCGCGCACGACCGGACGCTAGCTGCGGCCGGCGCGGTCCGGATCTGGCAGGCTCTGCACCCATGACTGGACGACTCGGGGGCAAGGTCGCGCTCATCACCGGTGGCGCGAGCGGGATCGGTCGGGCGTGCGCGCTGCGCTTCGCCGAGGACGGGGCGGCGGTCGCGGTCGCGGATCTCGACACCGCTCGCGCGGCCGAGGTCGCCGAGCGGATCGTCGCCGCGGGCGGTCGGGCCGTGGCGGTCGGCGTCGACGTGGCGGACGAGGCCGCCGTCGAGGCGATGGCGGACGCGACCGTGCACGAACTCGGCGGCATCGACCTGTGCGTCGCAGCCGCCGGCATCTCCCACGCCGGCTACGTGTCCTCCGAGGACGGCGACGCCCGCACCGAGCGCGGTCGCCCACGTGGGGTCGGTCCGATTCTCGACAAGTCCCTCGAGGACTGGCAGCGCGTGCTCGACGTCGACCTGACCGGGGTGTTCCTCACGGACCGTGCCGTCATCCGCCGGATGGTCGCGGTCGGCCGGGGTGGTGCCGTGGTGAACATCGCGTCCGGCGCAGCCCAGGTGGCGATCGCAGGCTCCGTCGAGTACTCGGTTGCGAAGACGGGGGTGTGGATGCTGACGAAGGGGTTCGCGGTCGAGGTCGGCCGGCACGGGATCCGCGTCAACGCCGTCGGACCCGGGGTGATCGAGACCCCGATGACCGCCGAGTTGCGGCGGGCAGGTCGGTTCGTGGAGAAGATCGAGCGGGCGACCCCGCTCGGACGGCTCGGTCGACCCGAGGACATCGCCGCCGCATGCGCCTTCCTGTGCTCCGACGACGCCTCCTTCGTCACGGGCGAGATCCTCTACCCCGACGGCGGGTACCTCGCACCACAGCGACTGTGACCGTTCCGCGCTAGACCGTTCGGATGCAGATCACCGAGGGCAAGGTCGCCGTCGTCACCGGCGCGGGAAGTGGCATCGGTCTGGGCATGGCCCGGGCCTTCGCGGGGGCGGGCATGCGGCTCGTGCTGGCCGACATCGAGTCGGGGGCGCTCGACGCGGCGGTCGCCGAGCTCCGGGTCGCGGGGCACGAGGCGATCGGGGTGCGCACCGACGTGTCCCGGCTGAGCGAGGTCGAGGCGCTCGCCTCGGCGACGATGGACACCTACGGCGCCGTGCACGTGCTGTGCAACAACGCCGGGGTGGGCGTCGCCGCACCGATCGGGCAGACCTCGATCGAGGACTGGGAGTGGACCCTCGCCATCGACCTGTGGGGTCCGATCTACGGCGTGAAGACGTTCCTGCCGCTCATCGAGGCACAGGGCGAGGGCCACCTGAACTCCACGGCGTCGATGGCGGGCCTGCTCGCCGGTCCGACCCTCGGCGCGTACAACGTCGCGAAGCACGGGGTGGTCGCGCTCATGGCGTCGCTCGAGCGCGACCTCCGCGTCTCCCGGTCCCCGATCCGGGCGTCGGTGCTCTGCCCCGGGCCGATCAACACGAAGATCACCTCGAGCGAGCGCAACCGTCCGGCGGACTCCGCGGCCGGGCACGTGCAGACCGCGCAGGGGGACAAGTTCTGGGGCAACCTCTCGGCGCTGCTCAGCCAGGGCATGGATCCCGACGAGGTCGGCACCATGGTCCTCGACGCGATCCTGCAGGAGCGCTTCTGGGTGCTCACGCACCCGAAGATGGCCCGACTGGTGCAGGCGCAGGTCGACGCCATGGTCGGCGACCAGTCCCTCGTGCGGGTCTGACCGTGGCCGGCGCGCTTCCGGCTGAGCCGGTCGGCGTCCGGTTCGACGACGGCGTCGCCGTCGTCACCCTGCAGCGACCGGAGCGGTTGAACGCCTTCGATCCGGTGACGGTGCGCCGTCTCCGGGCGGTGGTCGCAGAGCTCGCGACCGACGCCGAGGTGCGGGCGGTGGTGCTCACCGGGACCGGGCGGGGGTTCTGCGCCGGTCTCGACCTCGCCGACATCGACGTCGACGGCCCGGCCGAGGCGCTCGGTGCCTGGGTCGGGGCGTTCATGCGCGACGAACTGAACCCGCTCGTGCTCGAGCTCTCCGGTCTTCCGAAGCCCGTGGTGACGGCGGTGAACGGTGTGGCTGCGGGGGGAGGGGTCGGGCTCGCGCTCGCCGGCGACCTCGTGGTCGCAGCGCGATCGGCGACGTTCCGCGTGGTCTTCACCCCCGCACTCGGGATCGTGCCCGACACCGGGTCCACCTGGTGGCTGCCCAACCTCGTCGGTCGGGCCCGGGCCCGTGGCCTGTCGCTGCTCGGCGATGCGCTCGACGCTACGACGGCCTGCTCGTGGGGTCTCCTCTGGGAGGTCGTCGACGACGACGCGCTCCTCGACACGGCGATCGCGCTCGCCCGTCGGGCCGCGGCGACGACGCCGGCGGTGTGGCCGCACGTGAAGGCGGCGCTCGACGCGGCGCCCGCCACCGACCTCGCCGCGCAGCTCGCTCTCGAGGCCGACGCGAACGAGGTCCTCACCGGGACCGAGGCGTTCGCCTCCCGCGTACAGGCGTGGAGGACCCGGGGTCGCTGAGTGCGCCGCCGTCACGCAGGCGACGGTGGGTGAGCAACGCGACGCCGCTCAGCAACGAACCGCCGGCCGCGCCGGCGAACGCGACGGGGATGCTCCGCGTGGCGACGGGGAGCCACAGGGCAGGGGCGACGGCCGAGCCCAGGAACCGGAACGCCGACTGCACCGACGCGGCACCCCCGCGGTTGGCGGGGACGGCCTCGACGGTGAGCCGTTGCACCGACACGACGAGCAACGACGCCGCAGCGCCGGTGCCGACCCACAGCGCAGCGAGCGCGGGCAGGCCGTCCGCCCTCCCGGCGACGAGGAGGAGCCCGGCGGCCGTCCCCGCGGCGAGCGGGCCGGTGACCGCGGCGTCGATGCGGTCGGTGACCCGGCCGCCGAGTGGGCCGACGAGCAGCCCGGCGAGCCCGAAGCCGACGAGGACGACACCGGCGACTCCGGGTGACGTGCCGAGGTCGTCGCGCAGCCGCAGCGCCACGAGGAACCCGGTTCCGACCACGCACGAGCCGATCCCGAACCCGCACACGCACAGCGTCGCCATCGGCGCGCCGAGCAGGCTCCGGAACGAGGGTGAGGCCGCCGCGCGTCGTGGTGCACCGTCGGGCGGGGCGAGGGTGAGGAGCCCGGCGATCGCCGCGACGGCCACGAACGCCACCCTCCAGTTCCACCCTGCGGCGATGCCGCCGAGGAACGGTCCGAGCGAGACCCCGGCGGCCTGGAACGCACCGAAGATCCCGACGCGGCGACCGAGGTGCGCGCGCGGCTCGAGCTCGGACAACCCGGCCAGCACGAGCGGGGTGGTGAACGCGTTGACGACCCCCTGGGTGGCCCGCCCGAGCAGGAAGGTGCCGGCCGTCGGGGCGACGGCGCAGCCGAGCGACGCGACGGCGTACGCGACGAACGCCCACCGCACGGTCCGCCGTCGGCCCCAGCGCTCCCCGAGCGTGCCCGAGACGAGCAGCAACGCGGCGTAGGGGAGGAAGTAGACGGTCAGCGACGCTGCGGCAGTTGCGGTGGAGGTCCGGAGTCCGACGGCGAGCTCGGGCAGCATCGGCTGCACGACGCTGCCCCCGAGCGGACCGAGTGCGCCGCCGACGTAGAGCGCCACCGACGTGAGGGCCCGAGGGGGAGCGTTGTCCGTGGGCGCCACGGCGGCACCCTAGAGCGCGCCACCGATCGGCGAGCGCGAACGGCGTGGGTAGCATCATCCGGGTGTCGACAGGATCCGCCCGAGTGGGGGAGATCGAGCTCGCGTACGAGACGCTCGGCGAGCCGTCCGACCCGACGTTGCTGCTGATCATGGGGCTCGGCGCCTCGGCGATCGCCTGGCCGGACGAGATGTGTTGGGCGTTCGTCGGACGCGGCTTCCACGTGGTCCGCTTCGACAACCGCGACTGCGGCCGGTCCACCGTGCTCGCCGACCGGCCGGTGGACCTCGCCACCCTTGCGATGAGCTTCTTCTCCGGCGGCACGGTCGAGGCGCCCTACCGCTTGTCGGACATGGCGTCGGACACCGTCGGACTACTCGACGCCCTCGGGGTCGAACGGGCGCACGTCCTGGGGGCGTCGCTCGGCGGCATGGTCGCGCAGACGCTCGCGATCGACCACCCGACCCGTGTGGCGAGCCTCACCTCGCTCATGTCGACCACCGGGGAGGCCGACGTCCTGCTCCCCGATGCCGACGTGCTGCCGTTGCTGCTCACGCCGCCGCCCGCCGACCGCAACGGCGCGATCGCGGCGGCGGTGCACTGGATCGAGGTGGTGGGGAGCCCGGACCACCTCGACCGGGAGGCCGCCGCCGACCTCGCCGCTCGCGCCTACGACCGGGGTTTCCACCCCGAGGGGACGGTTCGGCAGCTCGCTGCCGTGCTGGCGTCGGGGAGCCGTGCCGACGCACTCGCGCAGCTCCGGCTGCCGACGCTCGTCATCCATGGGACGGAGGATCGGCTCCTCCGCCCGGAGGGGGGTCGACGGACCGCCGAGCTCGTCCCGGGGGCGCGGCTCGTGGAGGTCCCGGGCATGGGCCACGACCTCCCCCCGGCGTTCTGGTCGGTCATCGTGGAGCAGGTGACGGCGCTCGCCGCCTCGACGGCGTGACGGACGGTGTCCGTGCAGACGCTGTGGTCGCCACGTGCCATGCTGCCGGGGCGGTCGCGGGAGCCGCGTCGAGGAGGAACACGATGGGTCCGCTGTCGGGCGTGAAGGTCATCGAGATGCAGGGCATCGGCCCCGGCCCCTTCGCCGGGATGATGCTGTCGGACATGGGTGCCGAGGTGATCCGGGTCGACCGCGCGGGCAACGTGCCGGCGTCGGCCCCGGCCTCCCCGCCGTCCGACGTGCTGGCCCGTGGACGACGTTCCGTGGCGGTCGATCTGAAGAACCCGGCGGGGGTCGAGGCGGTGCTCCGTCTCGTCGAGGGTGCCGACGCGCTCATCGAGGGGTTCCGTCCCGGGGTCATGGAGCGTCTCGGGCTCGGGCCCGACGTGTGTCTCGGCCGGAACCCGCGCCTCGTCTTCGGCCGGATGACGGGGTGGGGCCAGGACGGCCCCTACGCACCGATGGCCGGTCACGACATCAACTACATCGCCCTCGCCGGTGCGCTCGCGCACATCGGCCGGGTCGGCGAGGCCCCGGTGCCGCCCCTGAACCTCGTCGGTGACTTCGGCGGCGGCGGCATGTTGCTGGCGTTCGGTGTGGCGTGCGGGCTCGTCGAGGCCCGGGCGTCCGGGCGGGGTCAGGTCGTCGACGCGGCGATGGTCGACGGCACGGCGACGCTGATGGCGATGTTCGCCGGGATGATGCACTCGGGCGTCTTCACCGACCAGCGCGGCACGAACATGCTTGACACCGGGTCGCACTTCTACGACGTCTACGCGACCTCCGACGGCCGCTATGTGTCGTTCGGCTCGATCGAGCCGCAGTTCTACGCCGAGCTGCTCCGGTTGTCCGGCCTCGGCGAGGAGGCCGACCTCCCGCACCAGCTCGACAAGACCCGCTGGCCGGAGATGAAGGAGCGCCTCACCCGGCTCGTGGCGACGAAGACCCGGGACGAGTGGTGCGCCATCATGGTCGGCTCCGACGTCTGCTTCGCCCCGGTGCTCACCTACGGCGAGGCGGCCCAGCACCCCCACGCCGTGGCCCGGTCGAGCTTCGTGGAGGTGGCCGGGATCACCCAGCCCGCGCCGTCGCCCCGGTTCAGCCGGACCACCCCGGCCATCGCCGGGCCGCCGGCGCACCCGGGACAGCACACCGACGACGTGCTGCGGGACGCCGGGTTCGGCGCGGACGAGATCGCCGCGCTGCGTGCCTCGGGAGCGGTGGCCTGACCGCCTGGACCCACACTGCCCTGCCGCAGGAGATCCGTGTCGGCGCCGGGGTCGCGGAGCGGCTCCGGCCGCTGCTGCGCGACGCCGGGAGTCGCCGGACCCTCGTGCTCACGGGCCCGGGGGCGAACCCGCCCGTCGTGGTGGAGGGACTCGGCCGAACGGTCGTGGAGGTCGTCGAGGCGTCGGTGGTCGGCGTTCCCGTCGAGGCGGTGCGGCGCGGGGTGCAGCTCGTGCGCGACGCCGCGATCGACACGATCGTCTCCATCGGCGGCGGCGCCACGGTCGACGCGGCGAAGGCGATCGCGTTCTTCACCGAGCGCGAGGCCGGAACGCCCGGCACCTCGTTCACCGACCGGCCGGTGCTCGCGCACGTGGCGATCCCCACCACGCTGTCCACCTCGGCGTTCTCGTCGTCGTTCGCCATGACCGACCCGGCGACCAAGCACCGCCAGTCGACCTCGTCGCCGACGCTCGTGCCGCGGTGGGTGGTGCTCGACACCACGCTCCTCGGCGCCACGCCGCGTCGCGTGCTCGGATCGTCCCTCCTCGCGGCGGTCGACGCAGCGCTCGCGGCGGCGGTCGGTGGCCGATCGCCGGAGTCGGAGGTCGTCGGTGTCGCTGCGCTGGCCCGCCTCGTCGCGGTCGCCGACCTGCTCGACGACGACGCGGTACGGGGGACCGCGGTCGCGGCCGCCACGCTCGCCGGCCGTGCTGCCGCGAACGCGGCGCCATCGCTCGCGCACGGGCTCGCCGTGCTGCTCGGTGGCCGTCGACCCCTCGACCACGGCGCAGCGCTGGCCATCCTCCTGCCGGTGGTGGTCGACCTCGCCCGTCCGGCGCTCGGGGCCCGCCTCGACCAGGCGGCGCAGGCGGTCGGCACGGCCGACCTCGTCGGTCGGTTGACCGAGCTGCGTGCCGATCTCGGACTCCCGTCCCGTTTCGACGAGCTGTCGATCAGCCTCGAGGACCTTGAGGCGGTCGTCCGTCATGCCCGTGCGGGTGCGTCGTGGGCGGACTTCCCGGTACCGCTCGAGGAGGGTGCGCTCCTCGAGCGCCTCGAGGCGGCGTGGTGAGCCCGTGGCGCTGAGGGCCGTGCACGAGGCGTTCGCCTGGCTGCTCCTCGTCACGAACCTCGTCGCGGGAGGGTGGGCGCTCGTCGCGCACCGTCGACCGGCGGCTCGGGTCCCGGCGTTGTGGTGGGCGACGACGGTCGCGCAGGTCCTCGTGTTCGTCCAGCTCAGCATCGGCGGCGCGCTCATCGCGGTCGCCGGGCGAACCGTCGAGCAGATGCACGTGCTCTACGGGTTCAGCGCCGGCGTCGCGGTCGCCGTGCTGTACGGCTACCGCGCACAGGTCGGTGACCGGCGCTACCTGCTCTACGGCCTCGGTGGCCTGTTCATCGCCGGGTTGGCGGTGCGGGAGATGTTCCTCACCGGGGCAGGAGCCTGACCCGGTCCGAGTCGTCCGGTCAGAGGGTGGCGTGCGGGTGGCTCTCGGTGAGCCCGGCCGGCGTGACGCGCATGAACTCGGCCTTGTGCCAGAGCTCGGGGATCGTGCGGGCGTCGGTGTAGCTCATCGCGCTGCGGACGCCGCCGAGGAGGGTGCCGATGAGCTTCTCCACCTTGCCGCGGTAGGGCACCGACCCCGACACGCCTTCGGCCGCACGCTGTTCGAAGTACTCCGAGTCGATCTCCTCGCCGGCTCGCTCGGCGCGGGACTGCACCGCCTCGAAGCTCGCCATGCCGCGGATGGTCTTAACGAGGCCGCGTGGCGACTGCTCGATCTCGCCGGGGCTCTCGTCGGTACCGGCGAAGAGCGAGCCGATCATCACCGAGTCCGCGCCGGCGGCGAGGGCCTTGGCGATGTCGCCCGACCGGCGGATCCCCCCGTCCGCGATGACGGGCACATCGAGGCCGGCACAGTCGTTGATCGCGGTGAGCTGGGGGACGCCGACCCCGGCGACGAGTCGGGTGGTGCACACCCCACCGGGACCGACACCGACCTTGACGGCGTCGGCGCCGGCTGCGACGAGGTCCTCGGCACCGCGGCGCGTGGCGACGTTGCCGGCGATGAGGTCGGTGTCCCGGCCGAAGGAGCGCTTCAGCTCGGCGAGCGTGTGGATGGCGTGCTCGGCGTGACCGTGGGCGATGTCGAGCACGATCGCGTCGACGCCGGCGTCGACGAGTGCGCGGGCACGTTCGAGGGTGTCGCCGCCGGTGCCGACCGCGGCGCCGACGAGGAGGCCCTGGTCCTTCACGTGCTGCACCATGGCCGCTTGGGCGGTGACCGGCAGGAACCGGTGGATGATGCCGATGCCGCCGGCGCGGGCGACCGCGACCGCCATGGCCTCCTCGCACACCGTGTCCATGTTGGCGGCGACGACGGGGATGTCGATGGTGACGTTGCGGCTCAGCCGGGTCTGCAGCGAGACGTCCTGCCGGGACCGTACGTTGCTCCGGCGGGGGACGAGCAGGACGTCGTCGAACGCGAGGCCGGTGCGGAGGTTGTCGAGCGCCACGGTCGGCTCCAGGGGGACGGCGCGGGCCCGAGGCGCCGCGGTAGGGGTCGGAACCGCCGGGGGTCCGGGAGTTCCGGCCGAGCGTACCGCGGCGCCGGGTCCCGGTCCGTTGTGCGACTGCTGTGGTCCGAGCTCCGGGCGCCGCCCGGGATCAGCCGGCGAGACGCTTCTCGAGCTCGACGAGCTGGTCCCGCAGATCGGCCGGCAGGCGCTCGCCGATCTGGGCGAAGTGCTCCTCGTACAGCGGGAGCTCCTGCCGCCAGGCCTCCTCGTCGACCCGGAGCAGCTCGGCGATCGTCGCCCCGTCGAGGTCGAGGCCCGACGTGTCGAGCGCGCCCGGTGCGGGCACCCGGCCGATCGCGGTCTCGACGGCGTCGGCCCGGCCGTCGAGCCGGTCCATGATCCACTTCACGACCCGGCTGTTCTCGCCGTAACCCGGCCACAGGAACGAGCCGTCGGCCCCCTTGCGGAACCAGTTGACCCAGTAGAGACGGGGGAGCTGCGCAGCATCCGACCGATTGCCGAGGGACAGCCAGTGGGCGAAGTAGTCACCCATGTTGTACCCGCAGAACGGCAGCATCGCGAACGGGTCGAACCGGACGTCGCCCACGGCCCCGGCCGCGGCGGCGGTCTTCTCCGAGCTCATGATCGAGCCGAGGAACACGCCGTGCGCCCAGTCGCGCGCCTCGGTCACGAGCGGCACGTTGGTCGCCCGGCGGCCACCGAAGAGGATCGCCGAGATCGGCACCCCGGCGGGGTCCTCCCACTCGGGAGCGCACGCCGGGTTCTGCGACGCAGCGACCGTGAAGCGGGCGTTGGGGTGGGCGGCGGGCGTGCCGGACGCCGGCGTCCAGTCCTCGCCCCGCCAGTCACGGAGGTGACCGGGCGTCCCGCCGTCCATGCCCTCCCACCAGATGTCGCCGTCGTCGGTGCGGGCGACGTTGGTGAACAGGGTGTCCCGGGCGATCGTGCGCATGGCGTTCGGGTTCGTCGCCGTCGACGTCCCCGGCGCGACGCCGAAGAAGCCCGCTTCCGGGTTGATCGCGTAAAGGCGGCCGTCCTCGCCGAACTTCATCCAGGCGATGTCGTCGCCGACGGTCTCGACCTTCCAGCCGGGCAACGTCGGGATCATCATCGCCATGTTCGTCTTGCCGCACGCCGAGGGGAACGCCGCGGCGACGTAGCGCTTCTCGCCGTTCGGCGGGGTCACCCCGAGGATCAGCATGTGTTCGGCGAGCCAGCCGCCGTCGCGCGCCATCGTCGAGGCGATCCGCAGCGCGAAGCACTTCTTGCCGAGGAGGGCGTTGCCGCCGTAGCCCGAGCCGTACGACCAGATCTCCCGGGACTCCGGGAAGTGGACGATGTACTTGTTGTCGGGGTTGCAGGGCCATGCGCTGTCCTGGGCGCCGTCGAGCAGCGGCGCGCCGAGGGAGTGCACGCAGGGGACGAACTCGCCGTCCGCACCGAGCACGTCGAGCGCTCCCTGCCCCATGCGGGTCATTATCCGCATGCTCACCGCCACGTACGGCGAGTCGGTGAGCTGCACGCCGATGTGGGCGATCGGGGAGCCGAGCGGGCCCATCGAGAACGGCACCACGTACATGGTGCGGCCCTTCATCGCGCCCGTGTACAGCACAGTGAGCTCCGCCCGCATCTCGGCGGGGGCACGCCAGTTGTTGGTGGGCCCGGCGTCGACCTCACGCTCCGAGCAGATGAACGTGCGGTCCTCGACCCGGGCCACGTCACCGGGGTCGGAGAGCGCGAGGTAGCTGCCGGGGCGCTTCGCCTCGTCGAGCGGTTCGAGGGTGCCGGCGTCGACGAGCTGGCGGATCAGCCGCCGGTTCTCGTCCTCGGCGCCGTCGCACCACTCCACGGCTGCGGGCTGGAGGATCCCCGCCCAGTCGCGCACCCAGTCGAGGAGACGCTGGTTCTTCGTGGCAGCGGGCATGGCAACCTCGGTTCGTTCGACGCCGTTGTCGTAATCCTCGAACCCCTCGGGGGAGGGAACGGAGGATGACCTCGAAGCGTAGCAGCGCCCGTGGCGCTGAACCGGGCCGTCCGGCCGCAGGGCCTCAGGCCTCGGCGCCGAACCCGGGGGTGGCCATGTCGACCTCGGACCCGAGACGGAGCGCCGTGGCGCGCCCGTCGCCGTCGAGGTCGAACACGACGCGCTGGCCGGGCCGCACCATGCGGAAGATCGACCCGTCGAGCGCGTCGGCGGCGAGTTCGACCTCTGCGAGGTCGGTGTCCCGGAGGACGCTCCCGGTGCGGGTCCCCGGGTCGTAGGACTTGATCACGCCTTGCACGCCCCGCAGGCTACCCCTCCCGGGGGGACCCCCGGGTAATCTCGGGCCGTCATGGCGCAGGTGCGGCCCGCCGAGCCTTCCCCGGCCCCCGGTGGCGGCGGCCCGATCACCGTGGCGGAGCTCGACGCGCTGGGCGTCGAGAGGCTGCGTTCCCCGGGGGCCCGGCGCGTCGAGGCGATGGGGGAGCTCGGACTGCACTCGGTGTGGGACCTGCTGACGCACTATCCGCGCCGCTACATCGACCGGAGCCGCCAGGCGGTCGTCCGCGACCTGCGGGTCGGCGAGGAAGCGATGGTGCTCGTCCGGATCGGCGCGGCGTCGACCCGCCGGTCGGGTCGTCGGGCGATCACCACGGTCCACACCGTCGACGGTGAGGGCGACCGGTTGCGGCTGACGTTCTTCAACCAGCCGTGGCGGGAGCGGCAGCTCACCGCGGGTACCGAGGCGGTCGTCTTCGGGCGCCTCGAACGGTTCCGTGACGTCGCCGGGATGACGGCACCGATCGTCGACCTCGTCGGCGACCGGACCGGCCGGATCGTGCCCGTGTACCCGCAGTCGGAGCGGGTCGGGCTCTCGACCTGGGACATCGGTCGGGCGGTCGAGGAGGTGTTGCGCCGCGCCGCGCCACGAGGCTTCGCCGATCCCCTCGACGAGACGGCACGTCGACGGCTCGGCATGGTCGACAGGGGCGCGGCGCTCGTGGGCATCCACACCCCGGCCGCACCCGACGAGGCCGCGGCAGCGCGTCGCCGACTCACCTTCGACGAACTGCTCCGCATGCAGGTCGCGCTCCTGGCGAGGAAGCGACGCCTCGAGGCCTCCGCGATCGGTCGGGTGCAACGGCTCGACGGGCCGCTCGTGCGGCGGCTCCTCGACGGGCTGCCGTTCCCCTTGACGGGCGCCCAGCGGCGGGTCCTCGGCGAGATCGACGCCGATCTCGCCCGACCGGTGCCGATGCACCGGCTGCTGCAGGGCGACGTCGGGGCGGGCAAGACCGTCGTGGCGGTGGCGGCGATGCTCGGCGCGGTCGACTCGGGGAACCAGGCGCTCCTCATGGTGCCGACCGAGGTGCTCGCCGAACAGCACGCGGCCGCCGTGCGCGGCATGGTCGAGGGGCTCACCGTCGAGGACCACTCGACACTCACCGGGACGAGACCGCTGCGCGTCGATCTGCTCACGAACCGCACGCCCGCCGGGGAGCGGCGTCGCATCCTCGCCGGACTCCGGACGGGCGACGTCGAGGTCGTCGTCGGCACGCACGCCCTCATCGGCGATGCCGTGACCGTCGCCCGCCCGGGCGTGGTGGTCATCGACGAACAGCACCGGTTCGGGGTGGAGCAGCGGGCCGCCCTGCTGCGCCGGTCGGCCGACGACGCCGTCCCCGACGTCCTCGTGATGACCGCGACACCGATCCCCCGCACGGCGGCGATGACGGTCTACGGCGACCTCGACGTGTCGGTGCTGAACGAGCTCCCGCCGGGGCGCACCCCGATCACGACGACGTGGGCCCGCACGCCCGAGGAGGTCGCGTCCGCCTGGGCGACGGTGCGCGCGGCGGTCACCGCCGGCCGGCAGGCCTACGTGGTGACCCCGCTCGTGGAGGACTCCGAGAAGTCCGAGGTCGCCTCGGCCGAGCGGACGCGCGCCGAGCTCGCCGACGACGAGCTCCTCGGCCTGCGCGTCGGTCTGCTGCACGGTCGGGTGCCCGCTGCGGAGCGGCTGACGGTCATGGACGACTTCCGGCTCGGTCGGATCGACGTGCTCGTGGCGACGACGGTGATCGAGGTCGGGGTCGACGTGCCGAACGCCACGGTCGTGGTCATCCTCGACGCCGACCGGTTCGGGATCGCCCAGCTCCACCAGCTCCGTGGCCGCGTCGGCCGGGGGGTGCACGCCTCGACCTGCATCCTCGTCGCCGCGGACGACGACAACCCCACCGCCGCCGCCCGTCTCGGGGCGCTCGTCCGCACGACCGATGGATTCGAGCTCGCCGAGGTCGACCTCGACCTGCGCGGTGAGGGCACGGTGATGGGGGAGCGTCAGAAGGGTCGGAGCGACCTGAAGCTCGCGTCGCTGCGACGCGACCGCGCCCTCGTCGAGCTCGCCCGTGAGGTCGCCGGCGAGCTCGTTGGACCCTCGGGCGAGCTCGCAGCGATCCCGCTCCTCGCCGAGGAGGTAGCGGTCGTCCTCGGCGAGGAGGCCGTCGACTTCCTCGCAAAGTCCTGATCGCCGTCTACCGTCGGCCCGTGCGCGTCATCGCCGGATCCGCCCGCGGTCGTCCGCTCGTCGCGCCGACGGGCGCAACGACCCGCCCGACCCTCGACCGGGTCCGCGAAGCGGTCTTCAACGCCCTCGCCAGTCTGGACGTGCTCGAGGGGGCGACCGTGCTCGACCTGTTCGCCGGCAGCGGTGCGCTCGGGATCGAGGCGCTGTCCCGCGGGGCGGCCGCTGCGACCTTCTGCGACGTCGACCCGGCCGCACGTCGGGCGGTGCAGGCGAACCTCACGGCCACCGGGCTCGGTGACCGGGCGGTCGTGCTCGGCACCGATGCGCTCCTCCACGCCGCCGCGGCCGAGGCGGTCGATCTCGCGTTCTGTGACCCGCCGCACCGGTTCGACCGGTGGGAGGAGCTCTTCGGTGTGCTCCGCGCCGGCCTCGTCGTGGTCGAGTCCGACCGTGCGGTGGAGCCGCCCGAGCCGTGGGAGGTCGTCCGGTCGAAGCGCTACGGCGGTACCGTGGTGTCCTTCGTCCGGCAACGGTGACCGGACGCCAGGATGAACGGACCGAGGGCAGGGTGGCGACCGCACTGGTACCCGGAAGTTTCAACCCCGTGCACCTCGGCCACGTCCGCATCGTCGAGACGGTCGCGGCGACGGTCGAGCGGGTCGTGGTCGCGGCGGTCGGCAACCCGAACAAGCCGTCGGAGCTCTTCGACCTCGACCGCCGGGCGCAACTGCTCGGCGAGTCCCTCGCCCACCTCGGCAACGTGGAGGTGGTGATCGGCGGGCCGGGTCTCGTCGTCGACCTCGCACGTCGTGTCGGCGCGACCGTGCTCGTGAAGGGGATCCGTGGGGTCGCCGATCTCGAGAGCGAGTCGCAGATGGCGCACATGAATCTCGCCATGGCGGGCATCCCCACCGTGTTCGTCCCGACGTCGCAGGAGTTCGCCCACCTCTCCTCGACGCTCATCCGTGAGATCTGGCGTCTCGGCGGTAACGTGTCGGCGATGGTCCCGGCGCCGGTTCTCCGGGCGCTGGCCGAGATGCAGGAGCCCCCCCGCTCGTGACCGACATCGACGAAGCAGGCCCCGAGGACGACCTCCCCGACATCACCGAGCCGCCGCTCACCGCGACGGAGGAGGCGATCCGTCGGGTGGTCGAGCTGGTCGAGAACGCCCGGCCGGTGCCGCTGTCCACCTCGGCGATGATCAACCGTGACGAGATCCTCGCCCTCCTCGACGAGGCGCTCGAGGCCTTCCCCCGGGAGATGCGCGAGTCCAGGTGGTTGCTGAAGGAGCGGGCGGACTTCCTCGCCAAGGCCCGCAGCGAGGCCGAGGATCTCATCGTTCGGGCACGCGCTCGTGTCGAACAGATGGTGCAGCGGAGCGAGGTCGTGCGTGAGGCCGACCGGCGCGCCCGACAGCTCCTCGACGCGGCGGAGGCGGAGTCCCGGCGGTTGTTGCTCGAGACCGACGACTTCTGCGACCGCAAGCTCGGCAGCTTCGAGATCCTGCTCGAGCGCACGGCGAAGCTCGTCCAGCAGGGCCGGGAGAAGCTGCAGATCGCGTCGGAGCAGCTCCATGCCGACGACGCCGAGGAAGCAGCGGCCGAGGCCTCCGACGGCGGCGCGTTCTTCGACCAGGACCGTTCCTGATCGAGCGCCCGTGGCTCCGCTGACCGATCGCCCGTTCGGGGAGCCGGCCGTCGTGGTCGGCGTCACCCGGATCCTCGGTCGCAGTGGCGCCCGCATGGAGGTGCTCCGCCCCGTCGATCTCGGCGGACTGACGGTGGGTGGGTGCACCGTCCCGGCGTCGCGGCCGGTCGACGTCGACCTCGACCTCGAGTGCGACGGCGCCGCGATCGTCGCGACGGGGACGGTCCGGGCGGTCGCCGACGGCGAGTGTCGTCGTTGTCTCGACCTTTTCCCGGTCTCCGTCGACCTGCGGGTCCGCGAGGTCTTCGAACGTCGTCCGACGGAGGGCGAGACCTATCCGATCGTGGGCGAGACGATCGATCTCGCCCCGGTGCTGCGCGACGCGGTGCTGCTCGCCCTCCCGTTGGCTCCGCTGTGCCGACCCGACTGTCCGGGGCCGGCGCCGGAGCGGTTCCCGACCGGCGGCCCGACCGCGCCGGAGAACGGGGAGGAGCCGGAGCCGGTGGTGGCGCCGGACCCGCGATGGGCGGCGCTGTCAGAGCTCCGGCTCGACGACTGACCCGCCGGGTCGCTCCACCTCCGCGGAGCCGCTACGCTTGCGCCCTCGTGTCCGGCGTACCGGGCACAGCCGCCCACCCGAGGGACAGATCGCGATGCCGGTTCCGAAGAAGAAGACCTCCAAGGCGAAGACCCGCAGCCGCCGGGCTGCCGCGTGGACGCTCGACGTCCCGCCCCGTAGCACGTGCCCCCGGTGCGGCTCGGCGAAGCTGCCCCACGTCGTGTGCCGGTCGTGCGGATGGTACGGCGGTCGTCAGGCGATCGAGGTCGGCTGAGGCCCTCGACGGCGTGAGGACCGGCGCCGCCGTGTCGTTCGTCGAACAGTTCCCCCAACTCGCCGATGCGGTCGAACGCAGCGGCGTCCTCCCGGTCGCCCTCGATGCGATGGGCGGTGATCACGCGCCCGCCGAGGTCGTCGCCGGGGCGCGGCTCGCGTTCGAGGAGCGCGGGATCCCCGTCGTGTTGTTCGGCCGACCCGACGAGCTCGGCGACGTCGGGCCGCTGCCGGTCGTGGCGGCGTCCGAGGTGATCGCCATGGACGCCGATCCCGGTGCGAGCGTCCGTCGCATGAAGGACTCCTCCCTCGTGCGCGCCGCGGAGGCGGTCCGGGACGGCCGGGCGTCTGCGATGGTCAGCGCCGGCAACACGGGCGCGGCGATGGCGGCGTCCCTCCTGCGGATGGGCCGCATCCCCGGCATCAACCGCCCGGCGATCGCGATCCCGATCCACTCGCCCGGCGGGACGCCGACCGTCCTCCTCGACGCGGGCGCCAACGCCGAGTGTCAGCCGGAGTGGCTGGTCCAGTTCGCCATGATGGGTGCCGTCTACGCCCGACTCTGCTACGGCGTCGAACGACCCCGGGTCGGCCTCATGTCCATCGGTGAGGAGGACGTGAAGGGCGACCCGCTCGTCAAGGCGACCCACGCTCTGCTCGTGGCCGATCCGTCCTGGGCGACCGCGGCCGGTGCGACCTTCGTCGGCAACATCGAGGGCCGAGATCTCATGACGCTCGACGTCGATGTCGCCGTCACCGACGGGTTCACCGGCAACGTGATCCTGAAGGCCATGGAGGGGATGCTGACGGGGATCATGCGCACGCTCGAGCTCGGCGCACCGGACGAGGCGGTCGCCTCGGTGCTGCCCACGCTCACCGCGCTCGCCCCCGAGCACACCGGCGGCGGCATGCTCCTCGGTGTGCGGGGCGTCTCGATCATCAGCCACGGTTCCTCCCACGCCCCGGCAATCGTGAACGCCCTGCTCCGGGCCACGGAGATGGTCCGCAACGGAGCCGTCGACGCCCTGCGTGCCGTCGCCGCGGCGACGGTCGCCGTCGGCGACGTCGACGGCGGCTAGCGTTCCGGCCGGATCCCGTCCCGCAACCGACGTTCAGGAGCACCCGTGCCCGCGGAGACCCATATCGAGCAAGGACCGATCTCGCGTGACGAGGTCCTGACGCTCGTGCGCGACCGTCTCGCCGACATCCTCGAGATCGACGCCGCCGGGATCAAGGAGGGCGACTCCTTCAAGGACGATCTCGACGCCGACTCGCTCGCACTCATCGAGCTGGTCGAGGCGATCGAGGAGGAACTCGGCGAACGCTCCGTCGGCTTCCGCATCGAGGACGACGACCTCGAGGACCTGAAGACGGTCCGCGATGCCGTCGACTACGTTGTCGGCCGCGTCGGCTGATCCCGCGACCGTCGGTGGCGACCTCGGCGGCCTCGCCCGTCGGATCGGCCACGAGTTCCGCGACCCCGACCTGCTCGTCGAGGCGGTCCGCCACCGGTCGTGGTGCGCCGAACACGGGGGCGCCGCATCCAACGAACGCCTCGAGTTCCTCGGTGACGCGGTGCTGGGGCTGGCGGTCACGGACCATGCGTTCGCCGCGCGCCCCGCTCGCTCCGAGGGGGCACTCGCCAAGATCCGGGCATCCGTCGTGAACACGGCCACCCTCGCCGTCGTTGCCGAGGAGCTCGGCATCGGCGATCACCTGTTGCTCGGACGGGGCGAGGAGACGACGGGCGGTCGCCGGAAGGCGTCGATCCTCGCCGACACCTTCGAGGCACTGCTCGGCGCTGTGTACCTCGACGCCGGCTGGGAGACCGCCCGTCGGGTCGTCGTGGACCTGCTCGAGGACCGGATCGCCGAAGCGGCGAGCGCGCCGGGTGTCGCCGACCACAAGACGCGGTTGCAGGAGCTCGCCGCGCGTCGGTTCGGCGCGACCGTGGACTACGAGGTCGTCGACGAGGGTCCTGATCACGAGAAGACCTTCCGGGCGGTGGTCCGTGTCGGCGAGGAGATCGTCGGCGCCGGAATCGGCCGGACCAAGAAGCAGGCGCAACAGGCTGCGGCCCGCGAGGCGTGGCATCGTCTCGTGGATCGGGAAGGGGACCACGATGCTTGAGCTGCCCGAACTCGAACTGCTGCGCCGCGAGCTCGACCGCGAGGTCGCCGGACGGAAGATCAAGTCGATCGCGGTGGGGGAGAAGAGCGCGCTCGGATCCGGCACCGGACCCGCCGCCATGGCGTCACTCGAGGGGGCGAAGGCCACCTCGGTGGTGCGTCGTCCGGGCGTGCTCGCGATCGGTACCGACGCCGGCCGGAGGCTCGTCCTCGAGCTGCGGGGCCCCGCACCGTTCCGCCGGACCAAGGGCGATGAGCCGACCGCGTTCACGGTGACCTTCACCCAGGGGGCGCCGTTGCGGGTGCTGAAGGGCACGGTGCGGGCGACGGTCGTTCCCGAGGAGTCCTTCGACGCGACCCACCCCGGGCCGGGCGGCATCGACCTCGCCGAGGGTGCGGTGTCCTGGATGGTCTTCGCCCGTGCGCTCGTCGGGCGCGGCGGGTCGCTCCGTTCCCTCCTGCTCGACGACACGGTGATCGCCGGTCTCGGGCCCGTGTACGTCGACGAGATCCTCTGGCACGCCGGCCTGCGCCCCGACCGGAACGTCGACCAGTTCGGCACCCAGGAGCTCCGGCGCCTGTCGCGGGCGGTGTCGGAGGTGCTCCACGAGGCCATGAAGGCCGGCGGCACGACGACCGATGCCTACGGGTTCACCGACCTCGGCGGGAAGCCCGGTGGCTACACCGACCAGCTCGAGGTCGTGGGCCGGGTCGGCAAGCCGTGTCGACGTTGCCGCCGTGGCACGGTCGCCGTCGCGAAGATCGACGGGAAGCCAGCGACGATCTGCCCGGAGTGCCAGGTCTGATCGGCGACCGGTCCCGGTGCGGTCTCCCCGGCGCCGTCAGTAGCTGACGAGGGCGACGTCGACCTCGGCGAGGTGGTGGGTCTCGTTGAGGCTGCCGAGTGCTCGCACGGTCGACCGGGCCCGAACCCGCTGCACCGACGCGTGCGCGGGCCGGAAGAACATCGCGGTGTCGAGCCCGAGGATCTCGCCGAGGTACGCGTTGATCACCCCGCCGTGGCAGGCGATGACGACGCGCCGCCCGGCGTGGAGTGAGGCGATCCCCTCGATCGCGTTGACCGTGCGGTGGCGGAACTCGTCGTAGCGCTCGGTGCCCGGGTACACGTCCCATGTGCGGTGGCGGAGCCACCGTTCGCGAGCACCGCGGAGGGTCAGCTCGCCAAGGACCTCCATCGGGGTCCGGTCCTGGGGGAGGTCGCGGAACGTCTCGATCTCCCGGAGTTCCTCCACGACCCGCACGTCGAGACCGTGGTGCGCGGCGATCGCACGTCCGGTGTCGTGCGCCCGGGCGAGATTCGAGCTGTACACGGCGTCGATCCGCTCGCCGGCGAGCGCGTGACCGACCGTGTCGGCCTGCCGTCGGCCGAGCGCCGACAGCGGCGGGTCCACCCAGTCGGCGATCCGCGCACCCGTCGGGTCGGGCACGTCCTGCTGGCCGTGCCGGACGAGGATCAGCTCCGTCACGTCGTCGTGCCGGGTGAGGAACGCCCGGTCGAGCGGGGACAGGGGCGGGGCAGGGACGGCGTCGTCCGAGGCGTGTGCGGACATGGTCCCCCCAGCATGCACGACGCTGCGCGGCTGGGTCGCACCGGCGGGGTCGGCGGGTGGGATAGCTTCGCCCCCGGAATCCGCCCATGCACCTGAAGACGCTGACCATCCGGGGCTTCAAGTCCTTCGCCGACAAGGCCGTGCTCGACCTCGAGCCGGGGATCACCGTCGTCGTCGGTCCGAACGGGTCGGGCAAGTCCAACGTGGTCGACGCGATCGCGTGGGTGCTGGGCGCGCAGGCCCCCTCCACGGTGCGGTCCCAGCGCATGGACGACGTGATCTTCGCCGGAACGGCGGCCCGTCCGGCGCTCGGTCGGGCGGAGGTGTCCCTCACGATCGACAACAGCGACGGCACCCTGCCGGTGGAGTTCACCGAGGTGACCGTCACCCGGACGTTGTTCCGGTCGGGTGACTCGGAGTACGCCATCAACGGCGTGCCGTGTCGGCTCCTCGACGTCCAGGAACTGCTCTCCGACGTCGGGGTCGGCCGCAACCAGCACGTCATCGTCTCCCAGGGCCAGATCGACGCGATCCTCAACGCCCGGCCCGAGGAGCGTCGGGCGATCATCGAGGAGGCGGCCGGCATCCTCAAGTACCGGCGCCGCCGGGAACGCGCGGAACGACGACTCGCCTCGACCGAGGCCGACCTGCAGCGGGTCGCCGACCTGCTGCGGGAGATCCGACGCCAGCTCCGGCCCCTCGAACAGCAGGCCGAGGCCGCCCGCCGGCACGGCGCGCTCGCCGAGGAGCTCGCCACCTTGCAGCGGGCCGCGGCCGGCCAGGAGCTCGGCGGTCTCCGGAGCCGGCTCGACGCGGTCCTGCAGCGGCAGGTCGACCTCGGCCGCCGCCGGGACGACATCACGACCGAGCTCGCCGGCCTCGACGCGGCGGTCGTCGTGGCGGAGGGGGAGCTGCGGGCGCACGGCATAAGGCCCGTGGGCGATCTGATCGCCCGATTCGAGACCGCCCGGGAGCGCGCTCGCGGTCTCGCTGCGCTCGCCGGGGAGCGTCGACGTGGTCTCGAACGCGTCCTCGCCGAGCAGTCCGGCACCGAGGCGATCACCGACCTTGAGGAACAGGAACGACGGGCGCTCGCCGATCTCGCGGAGCTCGAGGACGACCTCGGTCGCCTCGTCCCGGAGCGGGATGCCGCGGCGGCGACGGAGGCGGCGCTCGCCGAGGATCGGGCGCGCTTCGCCCGGCCCGAGGGTGACGGGCCGGACCCGCTCGTCGCGCAGGCCGTGGAGGTGCGCCGCGAGCTCACGGGGCTCCGGGCCGCCCTCGAGCGGACGACCGGCGAGCTCGGTCGGCTCGAGGACCGCCGTGGCGGCCTGGTCCGCCGTCGGGACGCCGCGCAGGACGAGGTGCGACGTCACGACGCCACCCTCGCCGGCGCCGATGCCGAGGAGATCGCTCGCCGCGACGAGCTCGGGCGAGCCGATGCCGCGCTCGCTGCAGTGGGGACCGAGGCGGACCTCGCCGCGGAGGCGCTGCGGGACGCGGAGGCGACCGATCGCGCCGCTCGCGCCCGGGCCGACGCCCTCGGCCAGGCGCTCCACGCCGCGCGCTCCCGGGCCGGCGCCGCCCGACTCGACGATCTCGACGGCGTCCTCGGGACCGTCCTCGACGCCGTCGAGGTGGACCCGGGCTGGGAGGCGGCGTTCGAGGCTGCCGTCGGTGAGGCCGTCGGCGCGATCGTGGTCCGCACCACCGACGTGGCACGACGGGGACTCGAACGTCTCGTCGCCGAGGGCGGTGCAGTGCTCGCGCCGTCCGGGGCCGACCGTGCGACGGAGCTCGACGCCGCGGTGTCGGACCTCTCGGTGCGCCGCCGCGTGCGTGCCCGCACTGCCGACGTCGAGGTCGTACTCGACCGCCTCCTCGCCGGGGCGGTCCGGGTCGACGGAGGCTGGCGCGAGGCGCTCGAGCTGGCTTCCGACCGTCCGGACCTCGTCGTCGTCACCGACGCGGGAGACCGCTTCGGCCCGACCGGCTGGCGCGTCGGTACCCGGGTCGCCGGGGTCACGGCAGCGCTCGTGGACGACGCCGAACGGGACGCCGTGGACGCCGGGACCCATGTCGAACCGGCACGTGCCCGCCTCGCTGCATCTCGCGCCGCGCTCGAGGCCGCCCGGGAGTCCCAGCGCGCCGCCGCTCGCGCCGGCGACGACCACGCGACCGCCGTTCGTGTCGCCCGGGACGCCCTCGAGCGCGCCGCCCGGTCACTCGGCGACCTCGCCGGGGAGCTCGATCAGGTCGCCACCCAGGCGCAGGCCCTCCAGGAACGGCTCGACCGGGACGCCCGGCGCATCGCCGACCTCGACGCCCGTCTTCCGGCGCTGACCGCAGCGGAGGCCGACGAGGCCGCCCGGGCCCGAGCCCGAGCCGAGACCCAGGCCGACCTCGATACCCGCTGGACGGAGGCGGGCCGCCGCCGGCGCGAGCTCGAGGTGGAGGTCGCCGCCCGGACGCAGCGTCGTGCCGCGCTCGCCGACCGGGCGGAGGACCTGCGACGCCGGGCCGAGGCGGCACGGGTCGCCTCCCTCGGACGCGACGCCGAGCGGGTGCGGGCGCGACGTTCCACGGCGGTGCTCGAAACGCTCGAGACGCGTCTCGGTGGCGTCGGGGCGTCCATCGGCGTCCAACTCGAGGCGCTCGGCGCGGAGCGTCGGCGACAGTCCGAGGCGAGTCGTCAGATCGGCGGTCGCCTCGACGATCTCCGGCGGCGGCGCGCCGATGCGGAACGAACGCTCGCGGGTACGAACGAGCTCGCATCGCGGGCCGAGATCGAGCGGGCGGAGCTCGACGTGCGGCTCGAGGCGCTGTGCGACCGGATCCGCCGGGAACTCGACTGCGAGCCGGACGCGACCCTCGACGCGCCAGCCCCCGAACTTCCCGAGGGCGTCACCGCGGCGGGACGCGCCCGCGAACTCGAGCGGGACCTGCGGCTGCTCGGTCCAGTGAACCCGCTCGCGGTCGAGGAGCACGCCGCCCTGTCGGAGCGCCACACCGTGATCGAGACGCAGCTCGAGGACGTCCGGTCGTCGCGCCGCGAGTTGCAGAAGGTGGTGCGGGCCATCGACGAGGAGATCACCCGCACGTTCGCGGCTGCGTTCGCGGACGTGTCGGGTCACTTCGAGTCGCTGTTCGCCACGTTGTTCCCCGGCGGCAGCGGCACGCTGCGGCTCACCGATCCCGACGACCTGCTGCGCACCGGTGTTGACGTCGAGGCGAAGCCGTCCGGGAAGAACGTGCGGAAGCTCTCGCTTCTCTCCGGCGGCGAGCGGTCCCTGACGGCGCTCGGTCTGCTGTTAGCGATCTTCCGCAGCCGGCCGTCGCCGTTCTACGTGATGGACGAGGTCGAGGCCGCGCTCGACGACATCAACCTTCGGCGGTTCCTCGATCTCGTCGAGGAGTTCCGCGCCGAGGCCCAGCTGATCATCGTCAGCCACCAGAAGCGGACGATGGAGGTGGCCGACTGCCTCTACGGCGTGACCATGCGGACCGGCGAGAGCTCGCGGGTCGTGTCGGAACGCTTGCGCTCCGCCTGAGCCGGGCCCGCTCCGACCGCGACGCGCGTCAGGCCAGACTGGTCCTCGCATGCGCCTGCTGGTCGTCGACGACGAAGTCTCCCTCGCCGAGGCGGTCGCGCGCGGTCTGCGGCGCGAGGGCTATGCGGTCGACGTGTGCCATGACGGCGCGGCCGCGATCGCACAGCTCGACGAGGTCGCCTACGACCTGGTGTGCCTCGACCGGACGATGCCCGGCATGGACGGCATCGAGGTCTGTCGACACATCCGGCGTGCCGGCTCGACGGGTCCACGGGTGCTCCTGCTCACGGCCCGGGACACGGTGGAGGACCGGGTCGACGGGCTCGACGCCGGTGCTGACGACTACCTCGTCAAGCCGTTCGCGTTCGCGGAGCTCGGCGCACGGGTTCGGAACCTGCTGCGTCGAGACCGGCCCCAGCACGCCGCGGTGCTCGCGGTCGGCGACGTGCGGGCCGACGAGGCCCGGCGAACGGCGTTCCGAGGCGAGCGTGCGCTCGAGCTCACGACGAAGGAGTTCGCCCTCCTCCGGTACTTCCTCCTGCACCCCGGTGAGGTGCTCTCCCAGGAGCGGCTCCTCGACCACGTCTGGGACCACGCGGCCGATCCGTTCACGAACACGGTGCGGGTGACGGTGGGGACGCTGCGCCGCAAGTTGTCCGCCGCCGGTGAACCACCGGTGATCGAGACCGTCGTCGGGGCCGGCTACCGGTTGGTGGAACGGTGAGACGATCGGCGTCGATCCGGTTGCGGATGTCGTTGCTCTACTCGGGCGTCGTGTTCGGGCTCGGGGCGATCCTCGTCGCGCTCGTCTACGTGGGACTGAGCCGGGCCCTCGCCGGCCAGCCGGTGACCGAGACCCAGGTCCGCACCATGGAGGGTGACCCGTCCTGCCTGCAGGTGGGTGGGGTGATCCTGTGTGAGCGCAGCGTGGAGACGCGTGAGGTCACTGTCGTCGACGAGCTGAAGGTGGTCGAGAAGGCCACGAACCAGCGGGCGCTCGAACGGTTCCGCACCGTGGCGTTCGGGGGGCTCGGCGGCCTATTCGTCGTCAGCCTCGTGGTCGGTTGGGTGCTCGCGGGTCGGTTCCTCGCGCCGGTCGGTCGGATCACAGGCGTCGCCCGCTCGATCGGGGAGACCGACCTCTCGCGGCGGATCCGTCTCGAGGGTCCCGACGACGAACTCAAGCGTCTCGCCGACACCTTCGACGCCATGCTGGCGCGGGTCGAAGGCGCGTTCGAGGAGCAGCGGAGCTTCATCCACGAGGCCTCCCACGAGCTACGCAACCCGCTCGCGGTGATGCGCACCAACGTCGAGGTGGCGCTCGCCGATCCCGACGCCTCACCCGACGAGCTCCGCGACGCCCTCGCCGTGGCGGGACGGTCGGCGGAGCGGATGGGGGTCCTCGTCGACGACCTCCTCACCTACGCCCGGCGCGGCGCGCCGGAGGTCGGTCGGGAGCGGGTCGACCTCGGCGTCGTCGTGGCCGAGGCGGTGGAGGGGTTCCGGGCTGCGGCGTCGGCGCGGGACCTGCGACTCGTCGCCGAGGTCACGGGAACGGTCGCGGTCGCGGGTGACGCGGGACGGCTCACGCAGGCTTTGTCGAACCTCGTCGCGAACGCGGTGCGGCTCGCCCCGCCGGGCACCATGGTGACGGTCGCCTGCGGGAGGGCCGACGAGTCGGGTCGTCCGGCGGCGGAGGGCCCGTGGGCGTGGACGACGGTCACCGACGAGGGTCCGGGTATCGACGTCGAGGAGCAGGCGCGGGTCTTCGAGCGGTTCCACCGGGTGCCCACGGGCGCCGGCGACGAGGCGGTCCGGTCCGGTCTCGGGCTCACGATCGTGCGCCGGATCGCTCTCGCACACGGCGGTTCGGTGGGTCTGCGGTCGACCCCCGGCGCCGGGTCGACGTTCTCGATCTGGCTTCCCGCGCTCCGAGGCGAGGACGTAGGGTCCCCGGCATGAGCGAACACCCCATCAGCCGCTTCCCCGTCCCTGCGATCGACGCCCTACCGGACGACCTGCGGGAGCGGGTCGAGGGGATCGCCGCCCGCTCGGGCTTCGTGCCGAACGTGTTCCTCGCGATGGCCCACCGTCCGGACGAGCTGCGGGCCTTCATGGCGTACCACGACATCCTCATGGAGAAGGAGAGCGGGCTCACGAAGGGGGAGCGCGAGCTCATCGTCGTGGCGACCTCGGCGGCGAACAACTGCAACTACTGCGTCGTCGCCCACGGGGCCATCGCCCGGATCCGGATGAAGGACCCGTTGATCGCCGACCAGGTGGCGATCAACTACCGCAAGGCGGACCTGACCGAGCGTCAACGGGCGATGATCGAGTTCGCGATGAAGGTCGCGCTGCGAAGCCAGGAGATCGTCGACGCCGACCTCGAGGTGTTGCGCGGGCACGGGTTCACCGACGAGGACATCTGGGACATCGGTGCGATCGCAGCGTTCTTCGCCATGTCGAACCGGATGGCGAACGTCATGGCGACCCGTCCGAACGACGAGTTCTACGCGATGGGGCGTTCACCCCGCTGAACGACGGACCGCGGCGACCGTCCGCTCAGGACACGTCGGAGCGGAGCACCCACTTGGCGCCGGTCTTGCAGTCCTCGACAGGCATGCCCGCCTCGGACCAACCGGTGAAGCCGGCTTCCATGTGCGCGACATCGGGGTAGCCCATGTCCTTCATCGCCTTGGCGGCGAGGGCGGACCGGCCACCTCCGGCGCAGTAGACGATGTAGCGCTTGTCGGGCGTGAACAGGTCCCGGTAGTACTGGCTCGCCGGATCGACCCAGAACTCGAGCATGCCCCGATCGGCGTGGAACGCGCCGGGAACCTTGCCCCGCAGGTACAGCTCGCGGAAGTCGCGGATGTCGACGACCACGGCGGTCCCGGCGTCGAGCTCGGCCTTGACCTGCTCGACGGAGAGGTTCTCGAGGTCCTTCTTGGCCTCGTCGACCATGTCCCACACCTTCTTGATCATGTCGGGGACGCTAGTCCGCGTCGTCTCGACGCGCCGTGCGACGAGGTCCGGAGCGGCCTTACACGGGCTTTCGGTGGCGCGACGTACCGTGCGTGCGTCGGCGACCCGTCGCAATCGGGTACGCCCGCCCCCCGAGCACTGGAGGTCACCCCGTGAACCCCGAGGATCCCACGCCGCACCCCGAGGAGTCGTCCGGTCCGTCCGGTCCGCCGCCCCCGCCCGTCCCGCGTACGCCCCCGCCCCCTCCGGTCGGCCCGGACATGTCCCCTGTGCCGCCTGCGCCACCCGCACCACCCACACCGCCGGCGCCGGTGGTCCCCCTGCTCCCGCCCCCGCCGGACATCGATCTGCCGCCCGCGGCGGCGTCGGCGTCGTGGGGCGAGCCGAACGCCGGCTCAGGAGTCCTGCCCCCGCCGCCCCCGCCCCAGTACCCGCCGTTCGCCGACCTGCCGGCGCCGCTGCCGACCCCCGCGGCGCCGCGAGCGACACGCGGCCGGGTGGTGCCGTTCTTCCTCGGAGCGTGCGCGTCGCTGCTGCTCGCTACGACGGTGCTCGCCGGGGTCGCCGCCTTCGACACCGACGACGACGACGCTGACGACCGCCGTTCGGAGGAGGTCGACACCGTCGTCGGATACCGCAACCGGGCACCCCAGCTCGACGAGGACCTCGAGGTCGCCGCCGCGGTAACCAAGGCGGTGTCGCCATCGGTCGTGCAGATCCAGACCTCCGGCGGCCTCGGCAGCGGGTTCGTCTACGACGCTGCGCAGGGGCTGATCCTCACGGCGGCCCATGTGATCGACGACGCGACCGACGTGACCGTCGTGCTCGCGGACGGTCGTCGTCTCCCCGGCACCGTGGTGGGTACCGACGAGAACAGCGACACCGCCGTGGTGCGCGTCAGCGACCCCGCCGGCGAGCTGGTCGAGGCGGCGCTCGCCGTCGGGGTGACCCCGCTCGTCGGGCAGACGGCGATCGCGATCGGCAGCCCCTTCGGTCTCGAGCAGACCGTCACCCAGGGCATCGTGTCGGCGTTGAACCGGGCGGTGCCGACCCAGTCGGGGAACCTCGTCGCGATGATCCAGACCGACGCGTCGATCAACAGCGGGAACTCCGGTGGTCCGCTCGTCGACCGGTACGGCGAGGTGATCGGGATCAACGTGCAGATCCGCACGTCGTCGGGGGACAACGCCGGCATCGGGTTCGCCGTGCCGATCGACCTCGCCTACGAGGTGGCGACCCGACTCGTGGAGGGCAAGCCCGTCGATCTCGGATACCTCGGCGTGTCCTCGAGCGGTGACGCGCCGGTCGGCCGCAGCGGTGCGTTGATCACCCAGGTCGTGCCCGGAAGTCCCGCGGCGTTGGCGGGGGTGCAGGTCGGCGACCTCGTGCTCTCTGCGGACGGACGCCAGATCAAGATGTTCAGCGACCTCGCGATCATCGTGCGGGCGAAGCGCCCCGGGCAGGTGCTGCGCCTCGTCGTCGACCGGAACGGCACTGAGCTGCGGCTCGACGTGACGGTCGGCAAGGCCGGCTGACCCCGAGGGTTAGGCTCGCCGCCGCATGGAGCTCGCTGTCCTCGTCCTCATCCTCGCCCTGGCCGGGGCGCTCGTCGCGGTCGCGCTGGTCTTCCTCCGGCACCGCAGCAGGACAGCCGCCCCGCGTCTCGGCACGGCCGACCGGTCCGACCGGGTCGCCCGTGCGGCGACCACGGTGCTCGAGGAACCGGTCGTCGAGGAGACGCCGGTCGTCGAGGAGACGCCCGCCGTCGTCGAGGCGCCGCCACCGGTCCGGCCGTCCTTCGTCGACCGGCTCACCCGGGCCCGGGAGGCGATCGCCGGGCCGTTCCGGGCGGTGCTCGCCCGCGGTGCGCTCGATGCCGGTACCTGGGACGATCTCGAGGATGCGCTCATCGGGGCCGACGTCGGAGTCGAGCTCACGGGTGAGCTGCTCGAGGAGCTGCGTGGCGTCGCCCGGGAACGGCGGATCGAGGATCCCGCCGTGCTCATCGCCGCGCTGAAGGAGCTCGTCGTCGCTCGTCTCGGCGGTCGCGACCGATCGCTCCGACACGATGCGGATGCGACGAACGTGTGGCTGTTCGTCGGGGTGAACGGGGTCGGCAAGACCACGACGGTCGGCAAGGTCGGCCACCGTGAGAGGGCCGGCGGCCAGTCGGTGGTCATGGCGGCGGGCGACACGTTCCGCGCCGCTGCGGCCGAACAGCTCGCCACCTGGGCCGAACGCGCCGGGTGCGACTTCGTGCGCGGTGCCGAGGGCGGCGACCCCTCCTCGGTGGTCTTCGACGCCGTGCAGCGCGCCGCCGCACGGGGGTCGGACCTCGTGCTCGCCGACACCGCAGGTCGCCTGCACACCAAGTCCAACCTCATGGACGAACTGGCGAAGGTACGTCGTGTCGCCGACCGGGATCCGGGCCGGGTCACCGAGTGCCTGCTCGTGCTCGATGCGGTGACCGGGCAGAACGGTCTCGTGCAGGCCGAGCAGTTCACGGCGGCGACGGCGTTGACCGGTGTGGTGCTCACCAAGCTCGACGGATCGGCGAAGGGTGGCATCGTGCTGGCCATCGAGCACCGACTCGGGATCCCGGTGAAGTTGGTCGGACTCGGGGAGGGCGTCGAGGACCTCGTGCCCTTCGAGCCCGTCGAGTTCGCCGACGCGCTCTTCGGCTGAGCGCGGTGCGCGCCGCGGCCCCGGCCCGCGGCGTCGGTAGGATGCGCGCCGCATGTTCGAGGCACTGTCCGACCGGTTCGAGGGGATCTTCTCCAAGCTGCGCAACCGCGGCCGCCTCGACGAGCGCGACGTCGACGAGGTCCTGCGGGAGATCCGGGTCGCGCTGCTCGAGGCGGACGTCAACCTCACCGTCGTCCGCTCCTTCGTCGAACGCCTCCGCGTCGAGCTCGTCGGCCAGGAGCTGTCCAAGGCGCTGAACCCGGCGCAGCAGGTCGTCAAGGCGGTCCACGCCGAGCTGGTCGCCACCCTCGGCGGCGAGGCCGTGCGCATCATCCCGGCCGCGAAGCCACCGACCGTCGTCCTCATGGCGGGTCTGCAGGGCTCGGGCAAGACGACGACGTCCGCGAAGCTCGCCGGCTGGTTCCGTTCCCAGGGACGTCAGCCGCTGCTCGTCGGCGCCGACCTGCAGCGGCCCGCTGCGGTGGCGCAGCTCCGCACCCTCGCAGCACAGATCGACGTCCCGGTCTTCTCCGCACCCGACGACGTCGTGGCATCGGCGACGGGTGATCCGGTGGCCGTCGCCGCCGGCGCGGTGGAGGAGGCGCGCCGTCTCGGCCGCGACGTGGTCATCGTCGACACGGCCGGTCGTCTCGCGATCGATGCCGAACTCATGGATCAGGTGCGCCGCATCAGCGACGCGGTCACCCCGACCTACACCTTCCTCGTCGTCGACGCGATGACCGGCCAGGACGCCGTCACCGTCGCCCGGGCGTTCCACGACACCCTCGCCCTCGACGGGGTGATCCTCACCAAGCTCGACGGCGACGCCGCGGGCGGTGCCGCACTGTCGGTGAAGGAGGTCGTGGGCCGCCCGATCGCCTTCGCCTCAACCGGTGAGAAGCTCGACGACTTCGACCTGTTCCACCCGGACCGGCTCGCCGGACGCATCCTCGGCATGGGCGACATGCTCACGCTGATCGAGCGCGCCGAGCAGGTCTACGAACGTGACCAGGCCGAGGAGGCCGCGGCGGCGCTGCTCGAGGGCCGGTTCACCCTCGACGACTTCCTCGCCCAGATGCAGCAGTTGCGGCGCATGGGTCCGCTCCAGGGTCTGCTCGGGATGATGCCCGGCATGCCGAAGGAGATCCGCGAGGCGCAGATCGAGGACCGCCACGTCAACCGGATCGAGGCGATCATCCGCTCGATGACACCGGCGGAGCGGGCACGCCCCGAGCTCATCGACGCCTCGCGTCGCTCGCGCATCGCCGTGGGGTCGGGGACCCAGCCCCAGGAGGTCTCCCAGCTCGTCACCCAGTTCTCCGAGGTCCAGCGGCTCATGAAGCGCTTCGGGGGCATGGGCTCCAAGCGCACCCGACCGGGCCGCAAGGACAAGGACAAGGGGCGCAAGAAGTCCGGCAAGGGCGGTGGCCGGGTGACCGGCAAGGGTCCGGCACCGCTGCCCAAGGTCGACTTCGAACAGCTCGCCGACCGGAACCGGGTGCCCGGTGGCGGTCTCCGCCTCCCCGGACTCGGCGGGACGACCCCGCCCGGTTTGCAATGACCGACGCCGACCGACGACAGTAGTCGGCTGCCCGAGCAAGGAAGAGGACGACGACGTGGCCGTGAAGCTCCGCCTGATGCGGATGGGGAAGAAGAAGCAGCCGACCTATCGCGTGGTCGCGGCCGACGGCCGGGCGCCGCGTGACGGCCGCTTCATCGAGATCGTGGGCAGCTATGACCCCCGTACCGAGCCCTCCACCGTGCGCATCGACAACGACAAGGCGCTGAAGTGGTTGCGCCAGGGTGCCCAGCCGACCGAGACGGTGCAGAAGCTGCTCAAGATCTCGGGCGCGTGGGAGACCTTCCGTCCGGGCAGCAGCTCGTGAGCGACGCGCTCGCTCCGACCGCCGCGGCGGTGACCGGGTACCTCGCTCGGGCAGTGGTCGAGGATGCCGACGCAGTGCGCGTGGAGGTGGAGGAGCTCCGTGAGGGGCGCGTCCGGATCTCCGTGCATGCGGACCCGGACGACTTCGGGCGACTGATCGGTCGCCGCGGCCGGGTCGCTGCGGCGATCCGAACCGTGGTCGGTGCCGCCGCCGCCAAGGACGGGCTCGAGGCCGAGGTCGAGTTCGTCGAGTGACGCTGCTCGAGGTCGGACGGATCACCCGGGCGCACGGCGTGCGCGGCGAGGTGGTCGTCGACCTGATCACCCACCGGGTCGATCGGCTCGCAGCGGGAACGACGCTGCAGAGCGGGCGTGGTGATCTCACGATCGTCGCGTCGCGCCCCTTCGGGGAGAAGCATCTCGTGACCTTCGCCGGGGTCGCCGACCGGACCGGCGCCGAGGCGCTGCGCGGTGTGGTGCTCTCCGCACCGCCGCTCGACGACGAACCGGACGCCATGTGGGTGCACGAGCTCGTCGGGTCCTCGGTGGTGGAGGTGAACGGCACCGAACGGGGCGCCGTCGTGGCGGTCGAGGCGAACCCGGCCGCCGATCTCCTGGTGCTCGCGTCCGGAGCCCTCGTGCCCGTCATCTTCGTGGTCCGGCGGGAGGGCGACCGGATCGTCGTCGACGTGCCCGACGGGCTGTTCGAGCTCTGAGCGGGGCCGTCGACGTGCGCATCGACGTCATCACCATCTTCCCCGACCTCGTGGAGTCCTTCGCGTCGGCGAGCCTGCTCGGCCGGGCCCGCCGCTCCGGGCTGCTCGACGTCCGGGTGCACGACCTGCGTCAGGCGACCGACGACCCGCACCGCTCCGTCGACGACACGCCCTTCGGCGGTGGCGCGGGCATGGTGTTGCGACCCGAACCGATCTTCAGCCTCGTCGAGCGGGTCCGGCCACCGCGCCCGCTCTTCCTGCTCGGCCCCGGCGGGCGCACCCTCGACCAAGGGCTTGCCCGCGAGCTCGCGGCCGGCGACGGCTTCTCGCTCCTGTGCGGGCGCTACGAGGGGGTCGACGACCGGGTGCGCACGGCGCTCTGTGACGACGAGCTCTCCATCGGCGACGTCGTCCTCGCCGGCGGGGAGGTCGCCGCGCTCGTGGTGCTCGAGGCGGTCGGTCGGCTCGTTCCGGGGGTGATGGGCAACGAGGCGTCGGGGGAGGACGAGTCCTTCACCGACGGGCTCCTCGAGTACCCGCAGTTCACCCGACCGGCGGAGTTCCGGGGCCTCGCCGTCCCCGACGTGCTGCGATCGGGTGACCACGGCCGGATCGGGCGCTGGCGGCGGGCGCAGGCGTTGCTGCGCACCGCGCAGCGCCGCCCCGACCTCCTCGCCCGTCGCGGAGGGCTCCGGCCCGGCGAGGCGGCGCTGCTCGAGGAGTTCGGCGTCGTCCTCGACGTCGACCCGACGACGCTTGGCCCACCCACCGGCGATCCACTATCGTAAAGGGTCCCCGTTCGCTGATGCGGGCGTGCCCCGAGGAGTCGGTGGCGGCGGCCGAGGAGCTGAAGGCATGAAGACCACCGACCTGATCGACAAGGCCAACCTGCGCGACGACGTGCCCGTGTTCGCCCCCGGCGACACGGTGAAGGTGCACGTGCGGGTGGTCGAAGGCAACCGGGAGCGCGTCCAGATCTTCCAGGGCGTGGTGATCCGTCGTCAGGGTTCGGGGATCGCCGAGTGCTACACGGTGCGCAAGGTGAGCTTCGGGGTCGGCGTGGAGCGCACCTTCCCGGTGCACTCGCCGATCACGGCGAAGATCGAGCTCGTCACCCGCGGCGACGTCCGCCGGGCGAAGCTCTACTACCTGCGCGATCGCGTCGGGAAGGCCGCGAAGATCCGCGAGAAGCGCTGATCCGCTCGGGCGGCGGGTTGGTCCCGTCGTCCTGACCGGTCGGGTCCGCCGGAACTCCGGACCTCCATCGACCACCGCTGTGGCACGAGGAGGTCTCCCATGGCGGCACCACTGCGTGGGAAGGATCGGCAGCGTCTCGGACGCGCCGGAGAGGACCGGGCAGCCGCCTGGTACACGGAGCGCGGGTTCGCCGTGCTCGATCGGAACTGGCGGTGCCGCCACGGCGAGATCGACCTCGTCGTCCGGCGCGGACCGCTGGTTGCGTTCGTCGAGGTGAAGACCCGCGGGGGTTCGGGCTTCGGCGACCCGGTCGAGGCGGTGACGGGGGAGAAACGCCGTCGGCTCCGCCGCCTGGCCGCCGCCTGGATCGCGGCGGCTCCCGAGCGGCCGGTCGAGGTCCGCTTCGACGTGGTCGGCGTCCTGCCGACGGGGTTGTCGGTGATCCCCGGTGCGTTCTGAGCCGACGTCAGTCGACCTGCAACAGCCGGCCGGCCTCGGTGACGAAGTTCTCCGCATCGGCACGATGGCCGGCGATCACGTCAAACATCACGATCGGTGCCGCACGTTGCACGAACCGCACGGCGAGCGACTTGCCCCCACGCGGGGCCGGCACGACGCGCAGGTCGATCTCGAGGAGGTCAGCGAGGAGCACGTGGCCGAGCAGGGTTCCGGTCCCGCCCGAGCGGGCCGTCGACCAGACGATCACCCGGGTCGTGGTCAGCCCGAGGGTCATGTCCCACGCTGTGGGGAAGCCGGGGATGCGCTGCACCTCCCGGCTCAAGGGGTTCGGCGCCCGTTCCGCCGGACCGCGCTCCGTGCGCGGACCGATGCGGAACCCCCGGGGCGTCATGTCGGGTCGCGGCGGGGGCCGGGGGAGCGACAGCCGAACGGCGCCGACGTACCACTCGTAGGGGTCGAGCTCGTCGGACCGGGCGGCGCGCAGCCGTTCGAGCAGATCGGGACGGCTCACCACCATGCCCCCCCGTCACGGCCGTTCCTGCGGCGGAGCTCCCGCTCCCAGCAGGCGCGGTGCCAGTGCCGCCGCAGGTCGGGCGCCGTCCGGGGGACCACGACGAGATGCCCGGTGCCGGCGGGCATCTCGCGGTTGCACCCGGGACAGAGGTACGCCTTCGTCGCCTGGTACGGCTGCAGGAACCGCACGTCCACCTCGTCGAGCCAGGACCCGGTGACCTCCCGGAGGGGTCGTTCCGCGCTCATCCGAGGAACGCCCAGGCGACCAGGCCGAGCGCGACCACGGTGGCTGCCACGACGAACGCCAGGTCGGCGGGTCGGCGTCGGTGCGCTCGGTAGGGATTGAGCCCCATGTCGCCAGTATGCCGTCCTAGCCTCCCCTGCGTGGGGTCGACCAGCGGGGAGGGGTGTCTCCGGGGAGCTCGGTGGGGTGCATCGCGCCGCCGCGCCGCGGCGGTCGCCGTGGTCGCCGTGGTCGCCGTGGTCGCCGGTTCGACGCTCAGCGGGTGCGCTGTCGGCGAGCAGGCCGAGGCGCCGGTGGTGCCGGCGTCGGCCGACGGATCGGTCGACGCGCAGCTCGTGGCGGGCCGCACCGTCTGGGTCGGCTCGTGCGCCCGTTGCCACGGCTCGGCCGGCGGTGGGGGCGCAGGCCCTCAGCTGAACGGCAGGAGCGTGCTGGAGCGCTTCCCGACGGCCGCATCGATGGAGTCGGTGGTGCGCTCCGGCCGAGGCGGCATGCCGGCGTTCGGTGATCGGCTCGACCGCGCCGAGATCGAGGCCGTGGTGGCCTACACGAGAACGCTGCTCGCTTCCCCCTGAACCAGCGAACCTCCGGGCGGTGACCGCCCGAGGCATCGGTCGCCGGAGGGCGCCCACGACGTCGTCGTCCAGGTGGAGGCCTCGTGCTCGCCTCGGTCCAGTCCGCGGTCGTCCGCGGTGTCGACGGCCATGCCGTCCGTGTCGAAGTCCACGTCTCCAACGGGCTCCCCGGGTTCACCGTCGTGGGGCTGCCCGATGCGTCCTGCCGGGAGGCCCGCGACCGAGTGCGGGCCGCACTGCTGTCGAGCGGGCTCGCCTGGCCGCTCCGCAGGGTGACGGTCAATCTCGCGCCGTCCGGCCTCCCCAAGGCCGGGGCCGGCCTCGATCTGGCGATCGCGGTCGGGTTATTGGTCGCCTCGGGGGTGGTGCCCGAGGCGGCGATCGCCCACACGGCGTTCGTCGGGGAGCTCGGGCTCGACGGGGCGGTGCGACCGGTGCCGGGACTGCTGGGTGTCGTGGACGCGATCCGCACCGACGAGGTCGTCGTCCCTGCGACCGGGTTCGCCGAGGCGTCGGTGCTCGGGCGCCACCGGGTGCGCGCCGTCCCCGACCTCGCCACCCTCGTCCGGGTGCTCGTCGGTGAGGAGCCGTGGCCCGACCCGCCGCCGCCGCCGCCGCCGTGCTCGCCGCCACCGCCTCCCGATCTCGCCGACGTCGTCGGCCAGCCCGTCGGCCGTCGAGCGGTCGAGGTCGCCGCGGCGGGTGGTCACAACCTGCTGCTGTGTGGGCCGCCCGGCGCGGGCAAGACGATGCTCGCCCGCCGCCTCCCGGGTCTCCTCCCGCCCCTCACACAGGAGGTGGCGGTGGTCGCGACCCGGGTGCACTCCGCTGCCGGGGAGCCGCTCCCCGCCACCGGCCTGCTCACCAACCCGCCCTTCCGGTCGCCGCACCACGGGGCGTCGATGGCGGCGCTCGTCGGTGGCGGATCGACGCGGCTGCGTCCCGGCGAGGTCGCGCTCGCCCACGGTGGCGTCCTCTTCCTCGACGAGCTCGCCGAGTTCCCGCCGTCGGTCCTCGACGCGTTGCGCCAGCCGCTCGAGGAGGGCGTGATCCGGGTGGCGCGTGCGGTGGCGACCGTGCAGTTCCCCGCCGACTTCCTGCTCGTGGCCGCGACCAACCCGTGCCCGTGCGGGTTCGCGTTCACGCCGGGCGCGTGTCGGTGCAGCGATGCGGCACGACGTCGCTACGCCCGGCGCCTGTCCGGCCCACTGCTCGACCGGTTCGACCTGCGGGTGATCGTCGGGCGGACCGAGGCCGGTGCGCTCGCCGGCCCGGTGGGAGAGGGCACCGCCGAGGTCGCCGCACGGGTGCGTACGGCCCGGGAGCTCGCTGCGGCCCGGGGGGTCGTGGCGAACGCCGCGCTCGTGGGCGCGGCGCTCGACCGGCACGCCCCTCTCTCCAGTGCGGGGCGGGCGATCCTCGAGCGGGCGCTGGCCACCGGCCGTCTCTCGGCGCGCGGGTTCCAGCGCGTTCGACGGGTGGCGCGCACCCTCGCCGATCTCGACGGCGAGGCGGGCCCGCTCGGCGGAGGTCACGTGGCCCTCGCCCTGCAGCTCCGGGCCGAGCGAGTCGTACCCGCCGACGTGGGGGAGGGGGTGGCGTGAGCGCGGTCGTGGAGCGTCGTGACGGCTCGGTGGACGACGCCGACCGGGCCTGCCTACTCGCCCTGCTAGCGCTCCCCGGGATGGGGCCGCACCGGCTTGCGGTCCTGCTCGCAGGTCGGCGGCCGGTGGAGGCGTGGGAGGTGGTGCGTTCGGGCCTCGGCGTCGCCGATCTCGGTCCGGGTCGCTCGCTGCGGGGCGACGTGTCGGCGCTCGGGGACCGTTGGCGGCGCGCCGCCGGTCCGGTCGTGCCCGAGGCGCTCCTTCTGGCGCACCGTGCGGCCGGTGTGGCGGTCCTCGTGCCGGAGGACGACGGGTACCCCGCCCGGCTGCGGGGCGACCCGGAACGGCCGCCGGTGCTGTTCTGCCGGGGTCGTCCGGCCGTGCTCGGCACCCGCACGGTCGCGCTGGTGGGCACGCGTCGTTGTTCGGGCTACGGACAGGAGGTCGCGTTCGACCTCGGCGAACGCCTGGCGGCTGCGGGGGTCACGGTGGTCTCCGGACTCGCTCGTGGCGTCGACGCAGCGGCGCACGCCGGTGCCCTGCGCGCCGCCGGTGCCCCGCCTGCAGCGGTCGTGGGCACCGGCCCCGACGTGCTGTACCCGCGGTCGAGCGCTGCGCTGTGGCGGCGGGTCGCCGAGGTCGGGGTCGTGGTCGGGGAGGCCCCTCTCGGCGCGCCGCCGGAGCGCTGGCGGTTCCCGGCGCGCAACCGGATCCTCGCCGCACTCGCGGAGGTCGTCGTGGTCGTCGAGTCGGCCGCGCGCGGCGGGGCGATGACGACGGTGGAGGAGGCGTTGGCCCGGGGAGTCGCCGTGGCGGCGGTGCCCGGGTCGATCCGCTCACCGCTCTCGGTCGGTCCCCACCGGTTGCTCGCCGAGGGCGCGTCGGTGGTGACGTGCGCGGGGGATCTGCTCGCGCTCCTGGGGTGCGGCGGCGCGCCGTCGCCGGTAGCGGTCGCGGCCGAGGGTGCAGCGGAGCTTCCCGCGCTCGAGGGGGCCGTGCTCGACGCCGTCGGCTTCGAGCCGGTCGGCCTCGACGTCCTCGCCGACCGGCTGGTGGCCCTCGACGTCCCCGGTGGTGGGCCCGTGCGCCTCGACGAGCTCGCCGGAGCACTCGAGTCCCTCGCGGCCGGCGGACGGGTCCGGTTCGACGGCGGCTTGGTGGTGCGCAGCCGATGAGATTTCCCACCCTCCGCGCGATTGTCACTACTCTACGTGGTCAATCGGCTACGTTCGGTCGTCATGCCGATGACCGCGGTGCGCGCCCGGGACGATGTCGACGCTGTCGGGGCCCTCTGGGACCGCTACGGCTCGACCGGCGACGCCGGCGCACGCGACCGGCTCATCACGCACTACGCCCCGCTCGCCACGACGGTCGCCCGTCGCTTCGCCCAGGGGCTGCCCCCCTCGGTGGAAACGGCCGACCTCGCGGGCTACGGGACCGTCGGCCTGATCGACGCCGTCGAACGCTTCGACCCGACGCGTGGTGTCGCCTTCGAGGCCTACGCCGTCCGGCGGATCCAGGGTGCGATCCTCGACGGCCTGCGCGCGGTGGACTGGGTGCCCCGATCGGTTCGGCGTGCCGCTCGACGGATCGACCAGGCACGCTCGCGACTCGAGAACGAACTCGGCCGCACGCCGGGCGACGCCGACCTCCAGCGGGAGCTCGAGGTCGGCGGGGACGGGCTCCGAGCGCTGCGGACCAAGGCGGCGGCGGCGACGCTCCTGCTCCTCGACGACCCGACCGCCGACGCGATCATCGACCTTACCGACGGCCCCGCCGTGCGCTACGAGCGCAAGGAACTGCTCGCCGCTCTCGCCCGGGCGATCACCGGGATGGGGGAGCGCGACCGATCGATCGTCGTGTGGTCCTACCTCGAGCACCAGACGCTCGCCGAGATCGGCCGACGACTCGGCATCACCGAGGGTCGGGTCTGCCAGCTTCGGGCCCGCGCCCTCGTCGATCTGCGGCGGCGGCTCGACCACGTGCTCGTCGACTGATCAGCGGTCGTCTCGCCGGGCTGGCGGTGGTCGCCGCGATCGGGGCGCCGGTCGCCGCGGCGGAGGTGGCGTCCCCGCCGCTCCGATGCCCTTCCTCGCTGACCCCGCCCGTCGACGGTGCACCCGCCGAGGGGTTCGACCTCCCTGAGGGGCCCTACGGACCCGGGAGCCGCGGGGTCACCTGGTCGGTCGATCCGGGCACCCCGGTGCGCGCCCCGGTGACGGGCACGGTGACCTTCTCCGGTCGGGTCGTCGACACGACCTGGGTCACCATCCGCCCGACCGGGGACGACTCGCTGCTCGTCACCGTCGGCGACGTCGTGGCCCCACGCCTCGGGCGCGGCGCTGCGGTCGCTGTGGGCACGGTGATCGGGACGAGCGGAACGTCGGTGCACCTCGGGTTGCGGCGTGACGGGCTCCACGTCGATCCGGCGCCGTTGCTCGCTCCTCGGCCGGCGGCGGTCCGCCTCGTGGCCGACCATCACTTCGGGGACGGGGGCGGGTGCCGTGGCCGACCCTCACGACCGGCCGTCGCCGTCGTCTCGCCCGCCGCGTCGACCAGCGGCTAGGGTTCTCCCGGTTTTCCGTCACCTACCTCGCCCTCCGCCACTTCGGTCACCCTCGGGTGCGGCGGCGGGTACCACCAACCGGAGGAGCACACCATGGCCGTCGTCACGATGAAGCAGTTGCTCGATGCGGGCGTCCACTTCGGACACCAGACGCGTCGCTGGAATCCGAAGATGCGCCGGTTCATCCACGGCGAGCGCAACGGGATCTACATCATCGATCTCGCGCAGACGCTCGACCGCGTGGAGACCGCCTACACCTTCATCCGCGACCTCGTCGCCGAGGGCGGCACCGTGCTGTTCATCGGCACGAAGAAGCAGAGCCAGGATGCGGTGCGCTCCTACGCTGAGAAGTGCGGCATGCCCTACATCAACGAGCGCTGGCTCGGCGGCATGCTCACCAACTTCCAGACCATGCTCAAGCGCGTCGGGAAGATGAAGGAGTACCAGCGCATGCGGGACTCCGGTGAGCTCGCCATGATGCCGAAGAAGGAAGCGCTGCTCATCGGCCGCGAGCTCGAGAAGCTCGAGCGCAACCTGAGCGGCATCCGGAACCTCGAGCGTCTGCCCGACGCCGTCTTCGTGATCGACACGAAGAAGGAGGCGATCGGCGTGACCGAGGCCAACAAGCTCGGCATCCCCGTCGTCGCCGTGGTCGACACGAACTGCGACCCCGACATCATCCAGTACGTGATCCCGGGCAACGACGACGCGATCCGTGCCGGGAACCTCATGTGCCGCATCGTCGCCGACGCGGTGGAGGAAGGGCACTTCATCCGCTCGCGCCGTTCGGGTGGTGAGGCCGCTGCTGGCCCGGCCCCCCGTCTGCTCACCCCCGAGGAGGAGCAGGCCTGGGCCGCCGAGCAGGCCGAGGCCCGCCGCCAGGCGTCCCTCGCCGCGGCCGAGCGTGAGGCCCGGATCGCCGCGCAGCGCACCGCTGCCCCCGGCGACGAGGCCTGAGCCGAGACCACCCCCCACCCCCCACGAACAACGAGGACGACGAATCGTGGCCAACTTCACCGCCAAGGACGTGCAGCGTCTCCGCCAGGCATCCGGCGCCGGCATGATGGACGCCAAGAAGGCACTCGAGGCGAACGACGGCGACATGGAGGCTGCCGGGCAGTGGCTCCGTGAGCGTGGGCTCGCCAAGGTGGCGAACCTCGCCGACCGCGACAACGCCCAGGGGACCATCGGCCTCGCGGTCGGCGAGAACGCCGCAGCGATCGTCGAGCTCAAGGCCGAGACCGACTTCTCGGCCAAGGCCGAGGACTTCGTGGCCCTCGTGAACGATCTCGCCGACCGGGTCCTCGCCCGCGGCGAGGAGGCGATCGCCGAGCGCCAGGCCGACATCGACAGCCTGAAGATCTCCAAGCGGGAGAACATCGAGCTCGGGACGGTCGCCCGGGTGGTCGGGTCGGGCGACACGCTCGTCGACACCTACCTGCACCGCCAGGAGGGGCGCGGCGTCATCGGGGTGATCGTCGAGGCCCGCGGGGTCGACGCCGAGACCCTGCACGAGATCGCGCTGCACTGCGCCTTCGCGAAGCCCAGGTTCCTGCGCCGCGACGAGGTGCCTGCCGATGCGGTGGAGAAGGAGCGGGCGGCGCTGCTCGAGATCACCAAGGCCGAGGGCAAGCCCGAGGCGGCGTGGCCGAAGATCGTCGACGGGCGGATCAACGCCTGGTTCGCCGAGCGGGTCCTGCTCGAGCAGGGTGTGCACGGCGACAAGGAGACGGTGCAGCAGCGCATCGGCGCCGGTGAGATCGTCCGGTTCGTGATGGCGGCCATCGGCTCTTGACCGGCACCGAGATCCCCGAGGCCCGCCGCGGATGGCGGCGGATCCTGCTCAAGGTCTCCGGCGAAGCCTTCGCCACCGAGACCGGTCAGGGCATCTCCGGGGAGATCGTCGCCCAGATCGCCGAGGAGATCGTCGCGGCCCGTGCCGACTCCGGCGTCGACATCGCCGTGGTGGTCGGCGGCGGGAACATCTGGCGGGGTCGGTTCGGCCTCATGTCCGGGATGGACCGGGCGCAGGCCGACTCGATGGGCATGCTCGCCACGGTGATCAATGCGCTCGCGCTGCAGGACACGCTCGAACGTCTCGGGCAGCCGACCCGGGTCCAGAGCGCGATCCACATGCAGCAGGTGGCCGAGCCGTACATCCGTCGACGCGCGATCCGACATCTCGAGAAGGGACGGGTCGTGATCTTCGCCGGGGGCCTCGGCGACCCGTTCTTCACCACCGACACGGCAGCGGCACTGCGAGCGGTCGAGATCGAGGCCGACGTCCTGCTCAAGGGGACACACTCGGGGGTGCAGGGGGTCTACGACGACGACCCGCGCACGAACCCCGACGCCGTGCTCCTCGACGAGGTGTCCTACATCGACGTGCTCAACCGCGGGCTGAAGGTGATGGACTCCACCGCGATCACGCTCTGCATGGAGAACAGCCTGCCCGTCGTGGTCTTCGACCTGCTCGAGCCGGGCAACGTCCGGTCCCTGCTCCGCGGTTCCGACCTCGGTACGCTGGTCCGGTGACTGCAGGCGAGGAACGGGGCGTCGACGACATCCTGCTCGAGGCGGACGACCGGATGCAGAAGGCCGTCGTCCACGCCAGGAGCGAGTTCGGCACCGTCCGGACGGGACGTGCGTCCCCGGCGCTCGTGGAACGTCTGCCGGTGCACGCCTACGGCCAGGACATGCCGCTCGTCCAGCTCGCTGGGTTCCAGGTCCCCGAGGCTCGCCAGCTCCTCATCACGCCGTACGACCGAGCGAACGTCGGGCCGATCGAGAAGGCGATCCTCAACTCCGATCTGGGTCTGAACCCCTCCAACGACGGGATCAGCATCCGCCTCGTGTTCCCCCAGCTGACGACGGAGCGCCGCAAGGAGCTCGTGAAGCGGGTCAAGCAGATGGCCGAGGACGGCAAGATCGCGATTCGTGGGGTCCGTCAGCGCACCCGCAAGGAGCTCGACGCCCTCGAGAAGGCCGGGTCGATGTCCGCGGACGAGGTCACCAGGGCCGAGAAGGAACTCGACAAGCTGACGCACGCCGCCGAGGCGGAGGTCGAGAAGTCCTTCACCGAGAAGGAGCAGGAACTGCTCGAGGTGTGAGCGCGGGGAGACCCGTCGTCCGGGGCCACGGGGTCCCGGCGGGAGGCGAGGGTTGCCATGAGCGAAGACAACGACCAGAACCCGCCGAGGCGCAGACCCGCGCCGACGGAGACCTTCCGCATCGTGGGTGCCGAGGAGGCCGGTGCCATCGTCGCCCGGCAGACGGGCAGTCAGCCGCGCGTGCGCAGCTTCGACGACCTGCTCGGCGGCGACCCGACACCGGAGCGCCCGCCGCTGTTCGCCTCCGTCCCCGACGGGCCGGAGGACGACCCGTGGGACGACGCGCCCGCGCCGGGCGCAGCGGTCCGGCCCACCCCCGAGGCACCGTTGCAGCACTGGACCGAGCCCCCGACGGGGCAGGTCCCCCGGGTGCTCCTCGACGACGACGCCGATGACGCCGGCTGGTCGGCGTTCGCCGCGTCGCCCCGCTGGCAGGACCCGGCGAACGACTTCGAGGCCGACGACTTCTCCGACCTCGCCGACCCCGAGCCGACGGAGCGCCGGCGTGCCGCCGACCCGGTCCGGCCGGTCATCGACGACTTCTTCTCCCTCGACGACGACGGTGCCGACGACCTCGAACTGCCGCCGCCCCCGGCGATCCGCGCCGAGGCGCCCGCTGCGGCGGAGCGGCTCGACGCCCCGCCGCAGCGGGTCCGGACCTCGCCGCCGCGTGCGGGGCGTAGCGGCTCCGTCGTCGACCCGATCGCCGCGCTCGGCCCCGAGGCGTCAGAGGGCGATCCGTTCGCCCGCAGGCGGGGCAACGGCGGCGGTGGGACCTCCGGTCGGAACGTGCCCGTCGCCGTCGGTGTCGGCGTCACACTGGCGGTCGTCGCGATCGTGCTCTTCCGGATCGGGCCGTTGCCGACCGTCGTGCTCGCCGCGCTCGTGATCGGTGCGGGGGCCGTCGAGTACTTCGGTGCGCTGCAGCGCGCCGGGCGCCGACCGGCGACCCTGCTCGGGATCGTCGCATCGTTCGGCCTCCCGCTGGCCGCCTACTGGCGGGGACCGGGTGGCGCGCTGGTCGTGGTCGGCCTGACCGTGGTGCTCGGCTTCCTGTGGTACCTCGGTGACGCGGTCGAGGGCGTCGTCACCAACTTGTCGGCGACCCTGTTCGGTGTCGTGTGGATCGGCGGGGGCGGGGCCTTCGCCGGCCTCCTGCTGCGGGGGGGCGGCTCCGGCTACGACGCGACCTCGGCACTGCTCGCCATCGTGCTGCCGACGGTGGCGCACGACGTGTTCGGGTACGTGGTCGGCCGGAACGCCGGTCGGACCCCGTTGCTGCCGTCGGTGAGCCCGAACAAGACGACCGAGGGCACCCTCGGCGGGGTGCTCGGCGCCGTGATCGTGTCGGTGCTGTTCAACGCGGTGATCCTCGACACCCCCTTCGGCGGGTTGGGGACCGCGCTGTTGCTCGGCCTCGCGGTCGGGGTCCTCGCGCCGCTCGGCGACCTCGCCGAGTCGCTCGTGAAGCGTGACCTCGGCGTCAAGGACCTCGGTGTGGTCCTGCCCGGCCACGGCGGGGTGCTCGACCGTTTCGACTCGCTGCTCTTCGCCCTCCCCGGCGGCTACGCGATCGCCCAGCTCGCCGGCATCCTGCCGTTCTGACCGGCGGCGTGTCCGTGACCACGCTCGCGGTGCTGGGGTCGACCGGCTCGATCGGCACCCAGACCCTCGACGTCGTGCGGGACCGCGAGGACGCCCCGCGTGTCAGCGTCCTCGGTGCGCACCGCTCCGTCGACCTCCTCGCCCGGCAGGCGGAGGAGTTCCGACCCGATGTCGTGGTGGTGACCGATCCCGCTGCGGCCGCGGAGTTGCGGCCGTTGCTCCCGATCGGCGTCGAGCTCGCCGTGGGCGCGGAGGCGCTCGCGTCGGCGGCGGCGACCGCGGACGTGGTGCTGAACGCCGTCGTCGGCTTCGCCGGCCTCGGGGTCACCCTGGCGGCGCTCGGGGCAGGTCGCCGGCTGGCGCTCGCGAACAAGGAGTCACTCGTCGCCGCAGGGCCGGTGGTCCGGGGGGTGCTCCGGACACCGGGGGCGGAGCTCGTGCCCGTCGACAGCGAGCACTCGGCGCTGCACCAGTGTCTGCGGTCCGGGCGTTCGACGGAGGAGGTCGCCCGGTTGCTTCTGACCGCGTCCGGCGGTCCCTTCCGCGGTCGTTCACGGGAATCGCTGCGGGACGTCGGCGTGGCCGAGGCGCTCGCGCACCCGACGTGGTCGATGGGTCCGAAGATCACCGTCGACTCGTCGACCCTGATGAACAAGGGGCTCGAGGTCATCGAGGCGTACGAGCTGTTCGACGTGCCGCTCGACCGGATCGACGTGGTCGTCCACCCGAGCTCGATCGTGCACTCGATGGTCGAGTTCGTCGACGGCTCGACGATAGCGCAGCTCTCCCGGCCGGACATGCGCCTGCCGGTCGCGTATGCGCTGCGGCTCCCAGATCGCGCCGCGCCGCCGTACGGGCGGATCGACTGGAGCACCCCGCTGCACCTCGACTTCGAGCCGCCGGACCATGCGGCCTTCCCGTGCCTGGGGCTTGCGTATTCGGCGGCGCGGATCGGGGGTACGGCCCCGGCGTGGCTGAACGCGGCGAACGAGGTCGTCGTCGAAGCGTTCCTCGCCGGGCGGCTCGACTGGATCGAGATCTCCGAGGTCCTGCAGGCATCACTGGCACGCCATGATGGATCGGCGGCGTCGACCGTCGACGACGTGGTGGGCGCCGACGAGCGGGCCCGAGCGGTGACGGCCGAACTGCTCCGGAACTGGACGTGAGGCGAGCCATGCAGACCGACGACGGTGAGATGGGCGGCACCGGTTCGAAGCCCGACGTCACGACGGCCCGGGGTGGTCCGCTTCGGCTGGCGCTCCTCGCCTCGGCGGTGCTGCTCCTCGGGGTTGCGACGGGCTGGGGCTGGTTCGTCATCATCGGCGCGCTGCTGCTCATGATCTTCCTGCACGAGCTCGGGCACTACCTGACGGCGCGCTGGGCGGGCATGAAGGTGACCGAGTTCTTCATCGGGTTCGGTCCGAAGCTGTGGAGCTTCGAGCGTGGGGAGACGACGTTCGGGGTGAAGGCGATCCCGGCGGGCGCCTACGTCCGGGTGATCGGCATGTACGGGGGCGACGACGTCGACCCGGACGAGGAGCACCGGACGTACCGCCAGAAGAAGTACTACCAGCGGGTCGTCATGGCGTCGGCGGGCTCGGCGATGCACCTCGTCATCGCCCTCGTGCTGATCTTCGTCGTGCTCGTCGGGTTCGGTCGGCCGACGACCGCCGACTGGCGGATCGCAGATGTGACCGCATCAAGTCCGGCCGCGTCGGCGGGACTGCAGCCGGGAGACCGGGTGCTCGCCATCGACGGGGTGGACGTCACCGACTGGGAGGACCTCACCGAGGCGGTCCGGCCCGCAGCCGGACAGACCGTCGAGGTCGTCGTGGAACGCGACGGCGCACGCCGGTCCGTCGCCGCGACACTCGGTTCCCACCCCGACGGGACCGACCGAGGCTTCCTCGGCGTCGCGCCTCGGTTCGGCAACGAGCGGTCGTCGGTGGTGGAGGCGGTCCCCGAGACCGGCCGGATCCTCGGCGTCCTGGTCGTCGAGTCGACCCGGTCGATGGTGCGGATCCTCTCGCCCGAGGGCCTCGAGAACTTCTTCGGGCTGGTCGCCGAAGGGCGGCCGGACCCGGTGCCCGACAGCGCGTCGCCGACGGCGGCGTCGGCCGTCCCGGGCCCCGACGGCGACCGTCCGATGTCGATCTACGGAGCCGCCCGCCTCGGCGTCGATCTGCTCGACGACGGCGTCGACGCCTTTCTCGGCCTGATGATCCTGCTGAACGTCTTCATCGGGCTGTTCAACCTGATCCCCCTCCTGCCGCTCGACGGCGGTCACATCGCGGTCGCGACCTACGAGCGGCTGCGAGAACTGGTGCGCCGCGACGGCCGGCGCTACTTCGTCGACGTCGGCAAGCTGATGCCGATCACCTATGCGGTCGTCGTGCTCCTCGTCGTGCTCGGCGGTTCGTCCCTGTTCCTCGACATCGTGAACCCCATCTCGCTCCCCTGACCGGGGCTCCCCAGGCGGTCCTCCCATGCAGTTCGAGACGAGCTTCCCCCGACGTGCGACGCGCCAGATCATGGTGGGCGGCGTGCCGGTGGGTGGTGGGGCGCCGATCACGGTGCAGTCGATGACGGTCACCAAGACCGCGGACGTGGACGGGACGCTGCAGCAGATCTACGCACTCGCCGCGGCCGGCTGCGACATCGTGCGATGCACGTGCAACGAGGCGGAGGCCGCCGAGGGGCTGGCCCGGATCGTGCCCCGGTCGCCGATCCCGATCATCGCCGACATCCACAACAACCACCGGATGGCGCTCGCCGCGCTCGAGGCCGGGGTCCAGGGGCTGCGGCTCAACCCGGGCAACATCCGCCGCCCGGAGCACATCAAGGCGGTCGCTGCGGAGTGCCGGGACCGCGGGGTGTCGATCCGCATCGGGGTGAACGGCGGGTCGCTCGACGAGTCGTTGTACGCGAAATACGGCGGGAAGGTGACCCCCGAGGCGATGGTCGAGTCCGCGCTGATGGAGCTCGCCTACTTCCGCGAGGTCGACTTCGAGCTCGTCAAGATCTCGGTGAAGGCGTCGAACGTCCCGCTGATGATCGAGGCGTACCGCCAGCTCGCGGACGTGACCGACCACCCGCTGCACCTCGGGGTGACCGAGGCCGGCCCGCCACCCGCAGGGCTGCTGAAGGCGACCGCCGGCATCGCGACGCTGCTCGCCGAGGGTATCGGCGACACGATCCGCTATTCGCTCACCGCGGACCCGGTCGAGGAGGTGCGCGCCGGACGCCAGCTCCTCGAGGCGATGGGTCTGCGCGCACGCAAGAACGTCGACCTGATCGCCTGTCCGTCCTGCGGGCGGGCGGAGATCGACGTGATCGACGTCGCCCGTCGGGCGATGGAGGCGTTCGGGGATCGGGAGATCCCGCTGCAGATCGCGGTGATGGGCTGCGTCGTCAACGGCCCCGGCGAGGCGCGCGACGCCGACCTCGGGATCGCAGCGGGCAACAAGCGCGGGCACCTGTTCGTGAAGGGGCGGAACGTGGCGGTCGTGCCCGAGGACCGGATGGTGGAGGAGCTCGTCGCCTGGGCGGAGCTGATCCACACCGAGGGTGTCGACGCGGCGCTCGCCCGCGCCGACGTCGCGGTCGCCGAGCGGGAGGCGCGCAAGGACCGTGCCCGTCTGCTCGAGGAACAGGGGGACGACGCCAACGCGTCGGAGGCTCGGGTCGACCTCATCCGCCGCAATCTGGGCGGCTGACCCTCGTCGCCGTCGCGCCGGTAGCATCCGGCGCCTATGGCGAAGGCTCCCATCCTCACCCCTCGTGCCGAGGACTTCCCGCGCTGGTACCAGGACGTGCTCGCCAAGGCCGAGCTCGCCGAGAACGGTCCGGTGCGGGGCACGATGGTCATCAAGCCGTACGGCTACGGCATCTGGGAGCGGATGCAGGCCGAGATGGACGCCCGCATCAAGGACGCCGGTGCCGAGAACGTCTACCTGCCGCTGTTCATCCCGGAGAGCTACCTGCGCCGGGAGGCCGAGCACGTGGAGGGCTTCAGCCCCGAGCTCGCGGTCGTCACCGTCGCCGGCGGCAAGACCCTCGAGGAGCCGGTCGTCGTGCGTCCGACCTCGGAGACGGTCTTCGGTGAGGTGATGGCCCGCTGGGTGCAGTCCTACCGGGACCTCCCGCTCCTGCTGAACCAGTGGGCGAACGTGGTGCGTTGGGAGCTGCGCCCCCGGGTGTTCCTGCGCACGACGGAGTTCCTGTGGCAGGAGGGGCACACGGCGCACGCGACGCGGGACGACGCCGTCGCCTGCTACCTGGACTTCATGCACTACGTGCTGGCCGTCCCGGTGCAGGTCGGGGTGAAGACCCGGCGCGAACGCTTCGCCGGAGCGATCAACACGATGACCTGCGAGGGGATGATGGGCGACGGCAAGGCCCTGCAGATGGCGACGAGCCACGAGCTGGGCCAGAACTTCGCGGTCGCCTTCGACATCGACTACCTCGATGACACCGGCACCCGGCAGCACTGCTGGACGACGTCGTGGGGGTCCTCCACACGGATGGTCGGCGGACTCGTGATGTGCCACGGCGACGACGCCGGTCTGCGGGTCCCGCCCCGGGTCGCCCACGTGCAGGCGGTGGTGCTGCTCGTCCGGGACGAGGACGGCGCGGGGGCCGCGGCCGCAGCACTCGACGCGGACCTTCGCGCGGTGGGGGTGCGGTCGAGGCTCGACGCGCACACCTCGACGAGCTTCGGTCGACGCGCGACCGACTGGGAGCTGAAGGGCGTACCGGTCCGGCTCGAGGTCGGACCGCGCGACCTCGCCGAGGGTCGGGTGACGCTCGTGCGGCGGGACACCGGCGCGAAGACCGACGTGCCCATCGGCGGGGCGGTCGACGCGGTCGTCCGGGCGCTCGAGGACGTCCAGGCCGGTCTGCTCGCCGAGGCGACGAGCCGACGCGACGAGCGCACGGTCCGGGTCGGCTCGGTCGAGGAGGCGATCGAGGTGGCGCAGACCGGCTTCGCCCGGATCCCCTGGTCGATGCTCGGCGACGACGGTGAGGACCGCCTCGCCACCCAGGCGATCACGGTCCGCTGCCTGCAGCGGGCGGACGGGTCGGTGCCCGAGGTCGTCGACGGGTCGCCGGTCGGGGAGGACCTCGAGGCGCTCGTCGCCCGTTCCTACTGATCCGGGCACTACAGTGTGGGTGCCGATCTTCCATCCCCTCGGATGAAGGCGTGGGCTCCGGCCCACGCCTTTCCCATAGGGGGGTGACCGCTGCGGCGAGGAGGTGCGAGATGCCGACGTCCGACCGACTGCTCGCGCTCGTCGCGCCCATCGTGTCATCGGCCGGTGTCGAGCTCGTCGACCTCGAGTACGGCGGCGGTTCGCTCCGCGTCGTGGTGGACGAACCCGGTGGCATCGGCACTGAGCGCCTCGGCGCCGTCACGGTGGCGATCTCGCGCGCGCTCGACGCCGCCGACCCCCTTCCCGGCCGGTACACGCTCGAGGTGTCGAGCCCCGGGGTCGAGCGACCGTTGCGGACCCCGGAGCACTTCCGTCGGGCGGTCGGCCAGCGGGTGACGCTGCGTGACACCGGAGCCGAGGGTTCGCCGTCGCGGCGGATCGTCGGCGTGGTGGTCGCCGCCGACGACGAGGCGGTCACCGTGCGGGCGGATCCGGAGCGTCCGACCGAGGAACCCTCCGACGTGCGGCTCCACTACGACCGCATCGACCGTGCCCGCTCCGTCTTCGAATGGGGCCCTGCCCCGAAACCGGGCAAAGGGTCCAAGCCCGGAGCTGCCAAGCGGCGCCCGTCCGGCGCCCCGACCACCCGTGCGACCCGAGGAGCAACGACATGAGCAACGTCGACATGATGGACGCCCTCCAGGCCATCGCTGCCGAGAAGGGCATCTCGATCGACACGCTGTTCCGTGCGCTCGCCGACGCCCTCGAGTCGGCGTACAAGCGGATGCCGAAGTCCGAGGAGTACGCGTGGGTCACCATCGACCCCGACACCTTCGCGATCCGGGTGTTCGCCCAGGACGTCGACGAGGAGGGTGAGCCGTACGGGCCGGAGCGCGACGTCACGCCGTCGAACTTCGGTCGGATCGCCGCGCAGACCGCCAAGCAGGTCATGCTGCAGCGGATCCGTGAGGCCGAGCGCGAGCTCAAGTACGAGGAGTACGCCGGGCGCGAGGGCGACATCGTCACCGGCATCATCCAGCAGAACGACAGCCGGTACACGCTGCTGGACCTCGGCCGGGTGGAGGCGTTGCTCCCGCAGTCCGAGCAGGTGTCCTTCGAGCGACCCGAACCGGGCGCGCGCCTCAAGGCGTACATCGTCGAGGTCCGACGCACGGCGAAGGGTCCCCAGATCGTCGTGAGCCGGACCCACCCCGGGCTCATTCTCGAGCTGTTCAAGCTCGAGGTGCCCGAGATCGCCGACGGCGTCGTCGAGATCAAGGCCTGCGCCCGTGAGCCAGGTCATCGCACGAAGATCGCCGTGTGGTCGAACGACTCGAACGTCGACCCGGTGGGCGCGTGCGTCGGTGCGCGGGGGTCCCGCGTCCGTCAGGTCGTGAACGAGCTCCGCGGCGAGAAGATCGACATCGTCCCCTTCAGCCACGACCCGGCCGACTTCGTCACCAAGGCGTTGTCGCCGGCGAAGGTGAAGGAGGTCCGGATCCATCCGGATTCCGGGACCGCCGAGGTGATCGTCCCCGACCACCAGCTCTCCCTGTCGATCGGCAAGGAGGGCCAGAACGCCCGCCTCGCCGCGCGGCTGACGGGCTGGCGTGTGGACATCCGGTCGGAGAGCCAGTACCTCGAGCCGCAGATCGCCGAGGCACCCGAGGGCCAGGAGTGGGCCGAGGGTGAGTGGACGGTCGATCCGGCGACGGGCGAACAGGTCTGGCAGCCCGCCGAGGGTGGGCCGGCGATGTCGGCCCAGGAGTGGTCGGGTGGTGACGCCCCCGCCGCCGACGCCTGACGGGGCACCTCGTCGTACCTGCATCGGGTGCCGTCGCACGGCACCGGCGTCGGAGCTCCGCCGCTATGCGCTGGTCGGTGACCGTGTCGTCGCCGACCCTCTCGCCCCCGGGCGGGGGGCATGGTTGTGTGCCGGGGGAGTGTCCTGTCTCGAGAGCGCGCGGCGCGGCCGCCGGTTCCAGCGGACGCTCCGCCTCCCGGCCGGTCGCGACGTTGTCTTGCCGGACGTCGCCGCGGGCTAGCATTCACCGTCGCGTCGCCGCCGGACGGTTCGCCCGTCACGCCCCGGCACCGATGTACCTCCAGAACGACCCGAGGGGCTGAGACCGCAGTTGCCCGCCAAGATCCGGCTGTATGAGCTCGCACGAGAGCTCGGCATGACCAACAAGGAGACGCTCGACCTCTGCGAATCGCTGGGGATCGGGGTCAAGAGCCACTCCTCGAGTGTCGTCGACGCACAGGCCGACCGCGTCCGCCGCAAGGCCGAGCGTGAGGGGCTGATCCGCGATGTGCAGCCCGCCGAGGAGGAGCCGGTCCGTCCGGCCCGCAGTAAGGCCCGCAAGGACGAACCGGCGACCGCCGAGCCGGCTGCAACCGCACCCGAGGCCGCCGCGGCGCCTTCACCGGCACCGGCACCCGTCGAGGAGTCGACATACGTCGCGCCGGTCGTCAAGTCGCCGGAGCCCGTGACGACTCCGCAGGCCGAGCCGGTCACGGCAGCCGTCGACGAATCCTTCGACGGCGCGTCCGTCGCTCCGGCGGCGCCGTTCGTCGCGCGCGGGCCGATCGAGTCCGGTGGTCGTGCCGGTGGGCCGCGCCGTCCCGAGCCGATGCCGCCGCGGGTCGAACCGCGACCGCCGATGCCGCCCCGTGCACCGCAGGCGCCGACAGCGCCGGCTGGCGGCCCGCGCCCGCCGATGCCGATCCCGGGGACCACGGGTGGCGCCCCGCGGCCTCCCATGCCGCCTCCCGGTGCCGTGCCGCCCGGCGGTGGTCCGCCGCGCCGACCGGGTGGTCCGCCGAGCTCCACGGGTGGACGTCCGATCCCGCCGCCTCCCGGCGGTCCGCCGTTGTCGCACACCGGACGTCCCATCCCGCCGCCTCCCGGCGGCTTCCGTCGACCCGGCCCGGCCGGGCCGGGCGGTGCCGGCGGACCCGGCGGTGCCGGCGGTCCCGGGCAGCGTCCCGGTGGTGGGTTCCGTCCGGGTGGCGGTCCCGGTGGTGGGTTCCGTCCGGGTGGCA
>Ga0194133_10000834_pt1 | contig 58465 bp, 50 predicted proteins | sample TA2KigOf40mmetaG_FD_155448 | JGI IMG/M metagenome (GOLD analysis project Ga0194133, IMG submission 155448) | Freshwater microbial communities from Lake Tanganyika, Tanzania - TA2015055 Kigoma Offshore 40m | ecosystem: Environmental > Aquatic > Freshwater > Lake | place: Tanzania: Lake...
TTGCGTCTAGCTCCGCAAGCATATCGTCATATTTTAAATAGCCTCCCATTGTTCCTAAATTAAAATTGGATGGCGTGGCAGGAGAAAATGTAGACGTACCGTTTCCGCTGGTTCCTGTGCAGTTTGCATTTTTTAATACGCTTGGATTCTCCTTATTTGGATCGTTTAGAAGACTTGAGTAGTATTTTTCGAGGTCAGCAATGAGAATTTCGTATTCATAGCCATAGTGTTGCATGATTGAGATTTCATCTTTGGAGAAATCAGAAATGAAAAAAAATCCTTCTTTTCCAATACCATGGTCCATTGCCACACCTAAATCACCGAGCTTTGTAAGTTCTTTTTGTGAACCAAATACTTTCACTCGCGAATAGTTCTGGGAAAGTGAATAATTAAGGGGAACTATTAAAAGAAGAAAGAGAAAAAGTGTTCGCATAACATTTCTGTAAATCACAAAATTATTAAAATAATATTACTTTTTAGGTTACTTGAATAGCTCTAAATATTGTTTTTTTTGTGATAATAAAGAATAACGTTTTAATACAGTGTCTTTACCCTTCTCTCCAAGGTGTTTTCTCGCCTCTGCATTTTTGATTAGTTTTTCAAGAGCTTGTCTCCATTCTTCATGGCTTGTCGCAAGAATTCCATTAATCCCAGGATTAATAATTTCAGTGTTTACACCTACAGGCGACATAATTGTAGGGATTCCAAGGGACATATATTGTAAGCCCTTAAACCCGCATTTGCCCTCTGACCATTGATCTTTTACTAATGGCATAATCCCAATAGAGAAAGATTTTAAATCTTCAATTTCAGTTTCTTTCCTCCATTTTACAAATTCAAGATTAGGCAAATCAAAGGTAGGCCTTTCATTGGAAATGACACGAATTGTATATTCAAACGCGGCATTTAATTCTTCGAAAACGGGAACTAAGGTATTTAAGTAATGCATAGTTGTGTGACTACCGGTCCAGCCCACCACAATTTTTTGGGGATAATATTCAGAAGGGCCGGTATGGTAATTTTCAGTATCGATTGTTGTTGGAATGAGCACTATGTTTTTATTAAATTTTCGGGCATAATCTGCTAAAAATTGATTTCCAGCAGAAATTTGATATGCCCATTTCATGCAATAGTTTACTTTCCAATAAGCTTTCAGTCGATGAAATTTTGCATTGCTTTCACTGTAATTTGGCAGCCAAATGGCATCATCGAAATCATAAATATATTTACGTCTTAAAACTTTGGCAATTAACCATTCAAAAATTGGAGGCCCTAAATGCGAGGCTTCACGATGAATAAAAATAAAATCTGCATTTCGAAGAGAAAACAACAAAAAAAATCGCTTGATAAAACTGTAAATGACACCAGAAATTTTTTGTATAACCCTTCCTTCGCTATAAAGAGTCTTCCAGGTTTTTTCATCTAAAAAGGGGAATAATTTCACTTCATAGCCCCCTTGTTCTAAAAAAGAAAAGTATTGTTCGAACCGAAATCGCTGTGACGGAGCAGAATTGTGTGGATATGGAGCAAGGAAATAAATTTTCTTCTTTACCATTAGAATAAAGTTACTAAAGTAATTTTTGATAGACAGTGTAATAATTCGCTATTCCATTTTCCAATCCGTACACCTCAACGGCACCTTGCTTGGCCTTGTTTTTATCAAAAGGAATTTCAACCAGGTTGACTTTTTCAAGTTCGTGGTTATTTAATTGATCCAAAACAATACCTGCCCGATAGTTTTGAATAATTTTATCCGTATCTCCAATTCCGGCGTTGCAAATAATTGGAATTCCCATCGACATTAATTCACCTTGTTTTGTTGGTGAAGATGCCTTTTTTGAATACGTTGGACGGATAAAAAACACTGACATTGAAAACAAACTAAGATAGGAGGCAACCTCATTGTGTTTTGCAGACTGGATGCGAATAGAATCAACTGAAATCGATAGTTCATATGCTTGTTTGAGAATACTATTAGGGGCATCACCTGAAATAAAAAGAAAAATTGCATCAGGATGTTGAGCAAGTATACGTTTAAATAATAAAAGCATTTCCCCCAGCATGTACCATGTCCCAATTGAACCTACATAGCCTAAAACAAATTGATTGGGATTTATTTTTAGACTGCACTGAAGTTCTATTTTCATTAAATCAGTAATTTTTGTTTGGTCAAACTTGGTTAAATCAGTGCAACATGGAATTACTTGAATTTTTGATTCTAAGTGATTAAAACCTTCCCATGAACAAATTTCGTTTTTGCCTTCCTGAGTCAATGAAATTATATAATCTGATTCTAAGAAAAATTTCCGTTCCTTGCGTTTAAAAAAATTGTATATAATCTTAAAAATCGGATTTGAAAGCGACCAAATGTTTCCCTCGACGCGTTCGTCGGCCCAAAATCCACGCATATCAAATAAAAACTTGGTTTTAAATTTCTTTTTCATTACTAATCCAACCATTGCTGACAAGTAACTTCTGCAATGAATGATTGAAAAGCGATGCGTTTGATAGAGCTCAAAGGAAAGATTTCGCATTCGCCAAACATCATATATCGTAGACAGAAGCGGCGGGTTTTTAGTATAAATTTTTGGATGCCATATTATGTTATTTTTATCACAAATAGACTGAATATCATCTTGTAATTTCGCAAATCGATCTATCTTTTCAAAACTAATTAGATGAAACCGAAATCCTTTTGTTGAAAGTCCGATAATGCAGGGAAGAACTTGCGATTGACCCAAAGGATCAGTCATTCCATCATACGATAAATAAAGCACATTTTTTACTTCATCCATCGTTCGTACCACATTTGAAACATCAATAAATACCACAATTTGAAATCATATTCAGTTTTCCCTGAAAAGAAATTTTCCTTCAATCGATTTACAGCTTCCCAGTTAAACAGGCCTTGCCCTTGAATATCTTTTTCATTGATATACTCTTCAATCATGTCTTTCAGTTCATTTTGCATCCAAGAGGCCAAAGGAATAGCAAATCCCATTTTGGGGCGGGCCATTTTTTCTTTTGGAATAAAGTCATGAACGATTTCACGCAGAATGTATTTCTTGATTCCATTACGATATTTGAAATCATCAGGAAGTTGCGCGGCATATTCAATCACACGATGATCCAAAAACGGCTCTCTTGCCTCTAAGCTTGCACTCATAGTTGCGCGATCTACCTTTTGTAAAATGTCATCTACCAAATAGGTTTGATAATCAATGGCCATCATATAAGAAAGCGGGGATGAGCCGGCGTTCACCAATTCTTTAGAATTATAAGCCGTTCCCAGTTTTTCGGGCGTAAAATTGAGGAATTCAGCTAACTGTTTATCCGTAAATTGCTCGCTTAAACTTAACATCATTTGCTCCGAAGATGGCTCTTTCAAAAGGGACTTTAATTTTTCGTAGCGATTGGGGAAATTATATTTGTTTTTAAGAAATGGAATTTTATTCGCGGGGACAGCGTCCATTATACCTGCTATGCCTTTTCGGGCAAAACCCGGTATAGAGCGCAATTTTTGACCAAATCTCATCAAATAATCATAACGATTATACCCCCCAAAAACCTCATCTCCGGCATCGGCACTTATGGCGACAGTCACTTGCTTTCGAGCCATCAAGCTCACCAAAGTCGTTGGAATAGCACTGCTATCCGCAAAAGGCTCGTCGTAGTAGAATGGCAAATCTTGAATTAAATTTAGGGCATCTTTTTGCGAGCATTCAATTTCAGTATGATCAGTGCCTAATATTTTGGAAGTTTGTTTTGCGTATTCCGCCTCGTTCAGGCCAATATCGGGAACAGAAATCGTGAAAGTTTTAAGTTTTTCCATTCGGCCATTTTGTAAAATAGCCGCAACAGCGGAGCTATCATAACCCCCGCTTAAAAACACCCCAACAGGCACATCGGCAACCATGCGGTAATTACATGCTGAAGTCAGCAAATCTTTTGTCTGCTGTTTAGCAGAATTAAAATCAATATCTAATTTGGGTTTGTTGTAGGCATCATACACATTCCAATAAAATGTTTGTTGAACCAAAGAATCGGATAAAGTATTATCAGGTTTATTTAGGGAAAATTCAAGATAGCATCCCGGTTTTAATTTATAGCAATTTTGAAAAACACAGTGCGGGGTTGGGATATTTCCATATTGCATAAAAGCGGCCACTGAATTTCGATTCAATACTTTTTTAAATCTCGGATGTTTATGAAAAGCCTTTAATTCAGAAGAAAAAAGAAATAAGTTGTCTTCATAATAATAAAAAAAGGGTTTAACCCCCGCCCGATCTCTAACGCAAATAACTTCTTGGGTTAAGGTATTTATAATTACAAAGGCAAACATTCCTATAAACTTATTTATACAATCTTTTCCCCATTGCTCGAATGCATGAAGAACAACTTCTGTGTCAGAATTTCCCTTAAAAGAATGTCCCAATGCAATAAGGGTTTGTCTAATTTCCACGTAGTTATAGACCTCCCCATTATATGCTATCCAATGATTTTTAAATTGCATAGGCTGTTTACCAGAAGAGGACAAATCAATAATAGATAAACGCCTATGGCCTAATCCAATAGTGGCATTTTCAGACGACATTAATTCAAGTCCGCTACTATCAGGCCCCCTGTGTAGCAAGGTTTCATTCATTAGAGAAAGAATGTTTATATTGGAGGCTTTTTTAAAATCAATAAATCCAGAGATACCGCACATTGTCCGAATAATCTAGGTTCAAAAACAAATGTACCATTAAAATAAGTGTTTTAGCACATTTATTTTCTAAATTTGAAAGGAAAGAAGCTTGAGGCATGAAAAAAATCGATTTTTCGATAGTACTATACAATGATCACACAAATCGTCTGACTTTTTTTACTGGATTGGATTTTTTGTGGCTAATTCTTTGGGTTATTTTGGTTTTAGTAATTGCTAATTATATAAGAGTAAGAAATAAGAACAAAGAGCACTATAAGTTCTTCATGTTAAATCTTTACTTTAAGTTAGCATTTTCATTAATATTTTGTTTATATTTTATTTTTTTCATTCGAGGCGGTGATACGATTGCCTACTTTGATACTTCAAGAGTATTGACAAATCTGTTATTTAAGCATCCAGAATATTATTTTGCTGAATGGCCAGCATTTATGGATCAAGTTGATTATGTAGGGCATTTTTCTCAAGAAACGGGATTTCCTCCAAAATGGATTGCAAGGGAAGAAGAGGGATATTTCGTTAGTAAAATATTTTCATTATTGAATATTTTCACGGGAAGTAGTTATCTCGCAAACAATGTAATTACCGCATTTTTAATGTCTCTTGCCTCGTTTAGATTATACGATTTTTTTGTTTCTTTTGGGCTACACGACACTAAAAAATTAGCGATATATTTTTTATTTATTCCTTCCATTGCTTTTTGGTGTTCGGGATTTTCAAAAGATGTTATTGCCATAACCTGTTTGTACTACATGATTCCGACGGCTTACAATTTTATAACGATTAAGAAAGAACGAAAAATTTGGAATATTTTTTTAATACTTCTCCTTTCTATTATATTATTCAAAATTCGCCCATTCATGCTATTGGTAATTTTCATTCCTTTTCTTTTTTTAATTAACTTTCTTTTTTTAAAAACCTATTTTAAAAGCAAGTTTACACAAAGAATCATATGGCTATTATTTGTATTCATTTCACTGGGGATAATGCAAAATTACCTTACACGGGGAACAGGTCAAAAATATTTAAATGAGATTAAAATAACACAAACAGATTTTAAAAACAATCAAATTTACACAGGCGCCAAATACGATATAGGGGATTTTAATTCTACACTATCTGGTCTTCTAAAAGCGACTCCTATTTCTTTAGTTTCTGGAATTTATCGGCCCTTGTTGTGGGAAGCGTTATCTCCAGGCCTTATTTTGAATGGTATAGAAAGTGTTATTTTAATTTATCTTACAGCTATATTTTTTATGAAAAAACGCAGCCTAAAGATTGAGCGGATTCAACGATCTGGCATCTTAATTTTTTCTTTTTATTTTGTTATGTTGTTTGCCTATGTGGCAGGGTATACATCGGTGATTTTTGGGTTATTAGTTAGGATACGCGCCCCTCTTTTACCCATTTTTATTGCGCTAATAACCGTGAAACCTGAGGTTGGCAAAATTGAGGAGAAAGCTGCTACAGAAGTCACAATTTAATGAATTATTTTATTTAGTTTATTTATTCTTGAAAAAATAAATAGATTCATGAAATTATTTTTTTTCTGTTAATGTCGAAGTAAATAATTTCTCCTGGGTTTAATTTGGAATATGATGCAACAAGTGCCTTTAGTTTGTCAACTTGATTGGGTCTTGACTTATAAAAGCAGTAAATTCTATTTCTTGTTTTCACTGTTGCAACAAATTGGTTATGATTAAAAACACAAAGCTCTGAGCTGGATAGAGAGCGATATCTATCGAAGACAATTAAAAGTAGAAGCGAAAAATAGAATAGATAACCGATTACAAGTTGTTTTTATGACTTTGAAAATAAAATTCAAGAATGAAATTCAATCAAAAGTAAACTTGCTATTATAATTCAATTAATTTTTGTTTAAGCTCATGATAAATTAAATAACGGTTTTATTTAAGGTTAACATTTCTTTTTTTATTTTTAATGGAAAAGTAAAATGTATTTTATATCTAGTAATAAAATGAAAGCTAAATTTAACTCATGAAAAGATTAATTTGTATTTCCTTTATGCTTTTTTCATTAAAAGCATTTTCTCAAACGAGCGTAAGTCCCTTGGAATGTATTGCTCCTTTCTATCATGGCGTAGCTTCTGGCGATCCACAGACAGATAGAGTAATCATTTGGACAAGAGTTACACCACAAGACTTTAATGAAACCCTTACTGTCAATTATAAAGTTGCAACCGACAATTCATTCTCCAATATTGTTTTCCAAGGTAGTCTTCAAACAGACGCCTCCAAAGACTATACAATTAAAGTAGACGTTACGGGGCTTTCCCCAAATACCTTTTATTTTTACGAATTCGAACATGATGGTTCTTTTAGTGCGGTAGGTCGAACCAAGACCTTACCTGTTGGAGACGTTGGAAATGTGCGATTTGCGGTAGTGTCGTGCGCCAATTTAGAAGCTGGCTATTTTAATGTTTATTCAGCCGTTAATGAACGAAATGATGTTGATGCTGTGCTAATGCTCGGCGATTACATCTACGAATATGCCTCTGGTGGGTTTTCTGAAAATTCGAACATCGATCGAGTCTGGGAACCAGAGGAGGAAATTATTGATTTAGCGGAATACAGGTTGCGTTATTCGAGTTATCACATGGATAATGCCTTGCGAAAATTACATCAAAATTATCCATGGATTTGTGTCTGGGACGATCATGAATCTGCAAATAATTCATTTGCAAATGGTGCTCAAAATCACTCAAGTGATGAAGGCGATTGGTTGACCCGTAAGGAAAATGCAAAACAGGCCTTTTTTGAGTGGTTGCCCATTCGACCAAAAGCACCTGAAAACACTCAAATATTCCGTTCATTCAAATGGGGAAATTTGGCAAACCTTATTATGCTCGATACACGTCTTGAGGGACGTGATGAACAAGTTCAAGCCAATGATCCTCTCATCAATGATTCCACAAGAACGATACTTGGGAATGAACAATATAATTGGCTGAAAGATGAATTAAGTGTAGAGGAACAGCAATGGAAAATATTAGGAAATCAGGTTATGATGGGAGAGATTACTGCTTTTGGGACACCTATTAATACGGATGGATGGGATGGCTATCCAGCTGAAAGAAAGCGTATTTACAATCATTTATCTCAGAATTCAATTGATGATTTTGTGGTCGTAACGGGTGATATTCACACGAGTTGGGCGATCAATTTGAAAAATGAAAATACTCCTGTTGGAGTCGAGTTTGTTGCACCAAGTGTGACTTCTCCTGGACTCCCAATTGATGTTGGTGGAATATTAGTTTTACAGAATCCACATTTGAAATATGTCGAGCTGACCAAAAAAGGATTTGTAATTTTGGATGTATCAGCGGCAAAAGTACAAGGAGATTGGTACTATGTTACCACCATTGATCAGCAAAATTCTGCAAATGCGTGTCAAAAATCGTATTATTCAACTGCGGGGAATAACTCCCTATTTTCGACAAATACACCAAGCACAGGTCATGGACCATTTACAATTCCCTTGGCCGAACCCTGCAGCAGATTTGCCAATATCAACGAAAACGAAGTTAGTTCAATCATTGGAGTTTATCCAAATCCGAGCAATCAACTGCTGTATATTCAGACAAATGGTAAGTTAAATTCAGACAGGAATTGGAAACTACTTTCTTCTCAGGGTTCCGAAATATGGATTAAACCTGTTTCTATGACAACAGATCAAAATAATATTGTTGTTCACGTTTTTGATGTTTCTATGTTTGCAGATGGTCAATATGAATTAATCGACCTTGCAGGCAAAAGTAAATCGCGTATTACGTTCATTAAGAAATGAAATTTCAATCCACTTTATTTATTCTTCCAGCCCCGGCAAAGACTTAATAATGCTGCCCAATTCTAAATTGAATAAAATAGTTTTTTTACCTTCTTCAGCGTGGTTGAAGGTTGAGGGTATATGCCTTGGCGAATAATTTCTTTAGTTTTTTTGGTTAGAATAAAAATTTCCTTTGTCTCATCTATTGGACGTGAAAATTCAATTAGAATGGTTTTTTTATCTTTTTTTGACCAAATATACGGCCCGGTCATTTCGTTTTTACCTATTGAAAATGTAATATTTTCTTTACGAATGATTAAGGACACATTTGTTGAAGAAACGTCTATAAAGTGATTGCCGGAATTAATTTTATATGCGGCAATCTGCCCCTCATATTTACCCAAAAATTTTTTTTTAAAACCCTTTTGAGCATTTATCGAAGTTGAACTAAAGAGTAGAATAAAAAGGAGTATTCTTAACATAAAACACGAAGGTATGAAAAAACTATTTTATTCAATTTTGATTAATAGGATTTAAATTTTGCTGATGAAAGCGCCGCCCATCAATAAATGCCCCTCTCCTTCATGAATCCAAGGCATCAAAATTTTAGAATTTATGGATTCATTTTGTTTAAAGAGCACATCATATTTTCTTTTATCAATAGAAAGATGAATCAGACCGCCCTGATCTGCAATTTCAAACCGCTTATTTTTTACAAGTAAGGTTATTTTTTTTCTGTTAATGTCGAAATAAATAATTTCTCCTGGGTTTAATTTGGAATATGATTCAACAAGTACCTTTAGTTTGTCAACTTGATCGGGTCTTGACTTATAAAAGCAGTAAATTTTATTTCTTATTTTCACTGTTGCAACAAATTGGTTATGATTAAAAACACAAAGCTCTGAGCTGGATAGAGAGCGATATCTATTGAAGACAATTAAAAGTAGAAGCGAAAAATAGAATAGATAACCGATTATAAGTTGTTTTTTTGATTTTGAATATAAAATTAAAATGATAAAGAGTAAACCGAGTAAAATTACCATCCAAAAAGGCAGTAAATAACCATATGCAACGGCGCCGGGTATTTCTTCGATTTTTTGAATAATCCAATACATGATATAAACGGAACCCCCCAGTAAAATCCCAATAAAATTTGATAAAATAGGAATGTTTTTGATAACAAATAAAAAAATAGCCAGACCCATTATAAGAGAAGAAAGAAACATCAGCCCTAGATTACTCAAAATAAAATAATTAGGAAACTGATGAAAGTAAAAAAGAGAAATACCCACGGTCATTAGTTGGGCAGCAAATCCAATTGCTGTTCCCTGCCAAAGTTTTTTAAAAATATAAGGTTTAATATCAATTAGTTTTTCAATTTTTGGATAAAAGAGAAAGATTCCTATCATTGCTAAATACGAAAGCTGAAATCCGACATCTAAAAGATAAAAGGGGTTAAGAATTAAAAGGATAAATGCTGAAAAAAATAAGGTATTTAAAGAGTCATTTTGTTTTGAACTAATTTGTGAAAGGGCTAAAATAGTAAACATAAACACCGCCCGAATTACACTGGCAGACAAACCTGTAATAATTGCATAAATCCATAGAATTAGGACAATTAAAATTGTTGCTTGTTTTTTACTTAAGAAGCTTGGGAAGAAACCAAACAAAGCGAGAAATAAATATAAAATTAATCCAACATGCATTCCTGATACTGCCAAAACATGCATGGCACCAGTATTTGTGAAAGCATTTTTTACATCGGATTCCAAAAGAGACTTATCTCCTAGAACCAATGCTTGCGCAATGGCTAAATCGCTACCGGATAAGTTATCCGTGAGAGCGCTGTTTAGATAATTAGAAAAATATGAAAAAAAAGAACTTAAAAGAGATGGGCTTTTTGAATCAACCCACGTCATCTCAGAAGGAGATACAAACGCCATTGTTTCGATACCTCGTGATTTCCAATAATACTCGGCATTAAATTCACCCGGGTTATTTTTGTTTTTAATCTTTGTAACTTCGGCCCCAACAAGAATTTCATCGCCTTTTTGGAGGTATGTAAGTTCTCTGGAGAGGTATAGTAAAATTAGTTCATTTGTATGGTGTGTTTTGTCTTTGGCGTATATGGTATTTACATTTAAAATAGCCTTATTCCACAAGTTTTTACCGGTTGAAACTTCAATAAGCTCCCCTTGCAATATCCCGCCGGTTTTGTAACCCGTTTGAAAAATAGAGGTCTGGCCTTCAATGTAAACCGTTGCAACGAAACTACCAAGTAGAAAACTTAAACAATAAGCTAAAAAATAGCCAAAAACACCATATTGGATACCAATAAACAACCAAAAGTAAACACACCCAATTATCAGGGAGCCCAATAAAATTAATGAATTTGAAAAAGCACCATAAATAAGTACAATCGCTATTCCTATTATAAACGGGATGCAAATATGAGTAAACGGTCTTTTGTAAAAATGTAATCCCAAAGTTTTTATATGTTTAAAACATTATTTTTTGATTTCGATAAATTCAACTAACGAATTAGTATCAAACAAGAGAATTTCCCTCTCAACCTCTAGTTGACCAAAATTAAATATAATTAGATGCATTGAAAAAAACTGCGGTTCTCTACAGGCAGAATTTTTATTAATTCATGTATAGAAATCTAAATGGGGATTAATAAATCAAGGAATCTTGTTTGGCTGTTATCTGACGTTATTTTAAATCGAATAGATTTTTCCAGGCAAAGACTTAATAATGCCGCCCAATTCTAAATTGAATAAATTTGAATTGAGATCTTGAGATGATATCTGCAAATCGATAAGTAACTTATCAAAATGCATTACACCTTTGTTTTTAAGTAGTGAAAAAATAGAATTTTCAAGATCAGACAAAAGGACGGAAGAGGGGGTGTAATCCGGCTTTTTAGGAGAGGTTTTACTATTTTCCCAGCCCATAAGTTTTATAAGATCATTGGGACAGGCCATTAAATGAGACATGTTTTTTTGAATTAATAAATTACATCCAAATGAATTTTCCTGCCGGGCACTTCCGGGGTAAGCAAAAATATCTCTGTTATAATCGAATGCTAATTCTGCGGTAATCATCGCCCCCCCCCTTTTTTTACTTTCAATGATTACTAAAGCATCAGACATGCCGGCTACAATCCTATTTCGCATCGGAAAATTAATGCGGTCTGGTTTTGTTTTAATAGGAAATTCTGTAAGTAAACCGCCGTTTTCACACATTTTCTGAGCTAGACCGTGATGTGTATAAGGGTAGATTCTATCTAACCCGTGACCCAAAACCGCAAGAGTTGTAATATTAAAATCAACTGCTGCTTTATGAGCATTGTAATCAGTTCCGTAGGCCAATCCGCTTACAATTTGAACATTATATGGTTGTAATTCTTTGGCTAAATCACGGGTTAATTCTTTGCCATATTCAGAAGAATGTCTTGTTCCAACTATTGCAACTACCCGCTTAGGATTGACATCAAAGTCTCCCCTTGAATACAATAAAATAGGCGCATCATTACATTGTTTTAGCCTTCTAGGATAATTTGCATCAAGATAAAAATGAGTTTGAATATTGTTGTTTTGAATAAAATCTAGTTGTTCTTTTGCTTTTTCAATTGCTTGAATTCGATCCATATTATTAAGTATTGACAGAGGGATTTTTGTTTTTTCATGAACGTCCCTAATTGATTCTTCAAAAATCATTTCAATTGAAGAAAGTTTAGAAATTAATATACCAATCTTTTTAGGGCCAATTCCTTTAAGAAATGTTAAAGCAATTTGGTAAAGTTTTCTCTTTGAATTCATTTTTTTATTAGTTTCGAGAAATTTAATATACGAAAAATTTGCGAGATATGCGGCAATTATTTTTTATTTATCTAGCGCTACTAAATTTTCAATTATTTTCTCAAACAAAAGGATTTATCATCGATGCAAGCTCTGGCTCTGGGATACCCGGAGTTAAATTTATATGCTCGGAGGGCACTAAATCCGTCTCACGAAGCGATGGGGCATTTGTATTAACTATCAAGAAATATCCAACTTGGGTGAAAGTTAATTATCCTGAATTTACCCCTGATTCTATCTATTTAAAAAAGGACTCTGTTTTTAATTGGGAATTAAAACCGCTTATTCAAACCATGAATATAATTGTAATTTCTTCTAACAGATCAGGGCAGGCGATTGAGGATGTTCCCGTTTCAATGGAGGTGATTAAACCCGCGTTAATAGATAACAAAGGAATAAGTAATTTGGAACAAGCCGTAGACCAAAGTCCTGGCGTATATACAATGGATGGCCAGGTAAGTATACGAGGTGGAGGAGGCTATTCATATGGTGCCGGTAGTCGTGTAATGTTACTTTGGAATGGTGTACCTATGTTATCTCCGGATATTGGGGATGCGAAATGGAATTCAATACCAATGGAACAAACGTCACAAATTGAAATTTTAAAAGGGGCGTCCTCGGTGCTTTATGGGAGTGGGGCGCTTAATGGGATTATCTCACTGACAGAAAAAATTCCTTCACCACAAGGAAACGCCTCTATTAAAGTTCAATCAGGCATTTATGATAATCCTAGAAGAAGCTCCTTGAAATGGTGGAAAAAGAACCCGACATTTCATTTAGTAGACATTTATGGTGGAAAATCGTTTAAGAATTTCGGCGCGACAATAGGCGCAAACATATACTTAGATTCCGGGTACCGACAGGGGGAGAGTGAAAAACGATTCAGAATTAACGGGTCATTTTTCTTGAGGTCAGATAAACTGACAAAATTAAAGACGGGCTTGAGTTATAATTTTCAGTACCAAGATGTAAATATGTTCATTTTGTGGAAAAATGATTCAAGTTGCTATCAACCAATGGATAATACACTCAGTCGACAAAAAGCCATTCGGCTTAATATTGATCCGTATTTAAAATTTGTAGATAATAAGAATAACAAACATTATTTAAGAACCCGATATTACCTCGTAACGACAGGGAACAATCAGAACTACAAGGACGCTTCATTTGCCCAGCTCTTCTTTACAGATTATCAATTTCAAAAAAGTATTTTGAGCGGTGTAAATTTAACTGCAGGAGCCACTGTAAACGTAGGGGATGTAAAAAGTTGGGTTTTTCAGGATCACATTTCTCAAAATTATGCAGCGTATTCACAGTTTGAAGCAAGGTTTAAAAAATTTGATTTAACCGCGGGAATGCGATTAGAATATTATAAGCTAGATACCATGCCTGTAGATTCTCGTTTTGAATATTTAGATTCTCTTTACTCCCCTATTTATCCAGTGTTTCGATTGGGGTCTCATTATGCAATAAATAAGACATCCCACCTTAGGATGTCACTTGGTCAGGGAGTGCGCTTCCCCTCTATAGCTGAGCGCTATGTTTCTACTTCTGTCGGAGGATTAATAATATTTAAAAATCCAAATTTACAGCCTGAAAAAGGGTGGTCAGGTGAAATTGGTTACAAACAAATTGTGCAAATTGGTCAGAATTGGAAGGGGTATTTTGATGTTGCCGGATTTATTAATGAATACTCTAACATGACAGAGTTTACATTTGGCGTATATAATCCATTGACAGGGGATAAATTAACATGGTTGGGCTATGGAGTAGCTTCACCCGAGGATTCTGCGATTTGGAATGGATTAACAGCTCAAGGCGTTACCTTTAATCAGTGTGTTGGGTTTAAGGCGGTAAACGCTGAAAAAGCGAGAATTGCAGGTGTAGAATTTTCGTTTAATAGCCAAGGGCGTATCGGGCCAATTGAGGTGACCTCGCTAATAGGATACACCTACATGAACCCGATTAGTCTAAATACCGATTCAATTTACAAACAAACTTTTTCAGATACGAGTACGAATATTCTGAAGTATCGCTTCCGACATATGGCAAAATCAGACATTCAGCTTGGCTACAAGAATTTTGAATTGGGCTTTTCAACGCGATTTAATAGTTTAATGATTAATATTGATAAAGTATTCGAAGAGCCAATTGGAACACAAGAAATTTTGCCCGGGCTTAAAGAATACAGGGAAAAAAACAAAAAAGGCGCATTTGTAGTTGATCTAAGGATAGCCTATTCAATTAAAAAACAATGCCGATTTAACTTTATCGTCAACAACCTTCTGAATGCTGAATACGCTTCACGACCAGGGGATATTCAGCCTCCGCGAAATTTTATACTTCAGTTCCAGTATGGTTTATAGAGACAACAAGAAATAAGAAATTAAAATACTATTTCTCCAGTCCTTGGATAGTTCAATTTGATTTTATATTTTTGAATTAATTATATCAGTATGAAAGCTCTATTATCTTTTTTAATTGTTGGATTTTTGGTTACCTCTTGTTACAAATACGAAGAAGGCCCTCGATTTTCTTTACTAAGTAGAAAAGCACGTCTATGTAATGAATGGGTTTTAGAAGCATATTTAGATAATGGTACGGATAAAACAAATTCAGGAGAAACGACAAACCTAACAATTGAAAATGACGGGACTTATTCAATCTCAATAGTTCGAAACGAAATGGGACAAGTTCAGTCAGAATTTTCACACGGCACATGGTATTTTCAAGATTCTAAGGGACAAATAGTTATGACTGATAGTCAAGAAGGGGCGGCGCCTATAACTTATGATATACTGGAGTTAAGAAATTCCAATTTACAACTGCGAAAGAAAATTTCTGCAATTTACTATATCTACAAATACAGGGGAAAATAATTATCCTGTTAGTCCTTTAACTCAGTAATTCCTTTTAATAACTCTCTGGTATCAGATGAAAATATCTTGGCGTTAATTTTGTCCTGTTCTGTTAGTCCAAATTTGTGAATAGTATTTTCTAAATTAGTTGTTGGAATAACATAATAACCCCTGGGAGAACCACCTAATTGAATCCAAAATGGATAGTAGCCCCAATTTACCCATGTCACACGGCCATTATGCACCTCTATTTGAAGCTCAACTCCAATGCCCCCATTTTTATATCTATCTCTTTGATTACTCACAAAATTCCCCAAACTATATGCAACGGGGACGGACTTTAATTGATTGTTTTTAGGATGGATTATTTTCATGGGCTGTATCACGTGCGGGTGCATCCCAATAATTGCATCAATTCCTTGATCAGCCAACCACTGTGCGAGATTGCTTTGTTCGAGGCTTTCTTTTCGTTGATATTCATTTCCCCAGTGAATCGTTGTAATTATAAAATTAGAACCATCCCTTCTCGCTTTTTGTATATCAATCTTGATTTGGCTAGTATCAATCATGTTTACAATATTTGGCGGGGTTATTTTGATGCCGTTAGTCCCGTAGGTATAATTAAGAATGGCAATTTTAGCCCCTTTAAATTCCCAATAGTAAGGGTACAGTTTTTCGCGCTGTTTTTCGTCCTTGAAAGTCCCTGTATGTTTAATTTGTAAAGAGTCTAGAACATCCAATGTTCTTTCTAATCCCCTTTTTCCTCGATCAATGGAGTGATTATTAGCGGTGATAAAAAAGTCAAATCCCACATTTTTTGCCGCCTCAGCATAGGAATCGGGAGAACAAAACATCGGATATCCCGAATAGGGTTCTCCCGCCAAAGTTACCTCTAGGTTGAGAACGGACAAGTCATATTTTTCGACTTTATTTTTGATGTATTTGAACCAATGCTCATATTCATAACCGGCTGATGTTTTTGCAACCTCTATCATTGGTTTGTGGCCCATTAAATCTCCAACAAAAAATAAAGAAACAGATTGTTTAGCTGTATCAATAGTAAACTCTTTTTTCGTGTTGTTTTTATAGAATTTATTTTTATCCGGAAAAGAGATAAATATTCCAAATAGAGTAAAGAGAATTACTGAAGTGCCAAGCCATATTTGACTAATTATTGATTTCATATTTCTAATTTGATCAATTTATGAACCGTTTAAATTTTAAAGTGTTCTCTAATGTATACAACAAAACTACTGTATATTTGTAATCAAATTTAATCAATTATTTAGGATGAATTATTTTTCAGAAAGACACATTGGTCCAAGCTCATTAGAAAAAAATGAGATGTTAGAAGCAATTGGGGTCTTAACAATAAGAGACTTGATAGAAAGAACAATACCACCGGCGATTAGATTAAATAGAGAGTTGAATATTGATAATGCTCTTTCAGAACATGATTATTTAAATCATATTCAAGCGCTTGGCAAGAAAAACCAAGTATTCAAGTCCTTCATCGGGTTAGGCTATAGTGAGACGATTGTTCCGCCGGTCATTTTGAGAAATGTTCTTGAAAATCCAGGTTGGTACACGGCTTATACTCCTTATCAGGCTGAAATTGCGCAAGGGAGACTCGAGGCGCTTTTAAATTTCCAAACTATGGTAATCGATTTAACGGGAATGGAGATAGCAAATGCCTCACTCTTAGATGAGGCAACAGCAGGCGCTGAGGCAATGATAATGTTCTATAATTCTCGATCGCGATCAGACATCAAGGATGGGAAAAATAAATTTTTTGTTGCAAATACGGCATTTGCCCAAACGATTGAAGTTGTTCAGGGGAGGGCTAATAATTTCGGAATAGAATTAGTTATTGGAAATCCTGAACAAACAGATTTATCGGATGGATTCTTTGGTGCAATTGTTCAATATCCTGACGCAAATGGACATGTAGTTGATTTGAAAACATTTATTGATAATGCAAAAAATAATAACGTTCAAGTAGCGGTTGCTGCCGATATTTTATCTCTGGTACTATTAAAATCACCAGGATCAATGGGCGCTGATGTGGTTTTTGGAAATTCTCAAAGATTCGGTGTGCCAATGGGCTATGGTGGTCCTCATGCGGCATTTTTTGCAGCAAAGGAAGATTACAAAAGAAACCTTCCGGGAAGAATTATAGGAGTTTCTAAAGATGCTGACGATAATTCGGCTCTACGAATGGCGCTTCAAACAAGAGAACAACACATTAAACGAGATAAAGCCACGTCAAATATTTGCACTGCCCAAGCTTTATTGGCAGTAATGGCGAGTATGTATGCCGTTTATCACGGACCAAAAGGATTGAGGAAAATTGCAGAGCACACACATAGCTTAGCTCAGATAACAGCAATTAATTTAAAGGAGATGGGTATTGAAATTGGATCCAATTCTTTTTTTGATACTATTTGGATAAAAAATGTTTCTGTTAGTTCCATTAGAGAAAAAGCAGAGGCGCTCGGTCTAAATTTTAATTATGTGAATGATAGCGAATTGACAATCAGCTTTGGTGAACCACATACAGAAGCTGATATTGAATCAATAATCCATGTATTTTCTATGTTTGCAGGCAAGCCCGGAAAAGCGGAGATATTGCCACCGCAAATTAATCAGTCATTTTTACGGTCAGATGCAATTTTAACCCATTCAATTTTTAATTCGCATCATTCAGAATCAAAAATGATGCGTTATTTGAAGCGACTAGAAAATAAAGATTTATCCTTGGTTCATAGTATGATTGCTCTAGGGTCTTGTACCATGAAGTTAAATGCTGCTGCCGAATTAATACCCATTACAAATCCATCTTTTGCAAATCTTCACCCTTTTGCTCCAGTTAATCAAGCGCAGGGTTATCATGAAATGTTTATACAGCTTGAAAAAGATTTGTGTGAATGTACCGGTTTTGACGCCGTTTCACTTCAACCAAATTCCGGCGCCCAGGGCGAATATGCTGGTTTAATGGTAATTAAAGCATATCATGAGTCGCGAAGTGATTTTCAGCGAAAAAAAATGATAATCCCATCTTCAGCGCACGGAACCAATCCTGCCTCTGCGGTTATGGCTGGTTTTGAAGTTATTGTAACAGGATGTGACGAAAACGGGAATATAAACATTGATGAACTTCGTAGTGTTGCAACAGAATTAAAAGACTCTTTGGCTGGTCTTATGGTTACCTACCCATCTACCCATGGCGTTTATGAAGAAGATATTCGAGAAATCACTGCTATTATCCATGAAAATGGAGGACAAGTGTATATGGATGGAGCTAATATGAACGCTCAAGTAGGGCTTACAAATCCTGGAAATATTGGTGCTGATGTATGTCACCTTAACTTACATAAAACATTTGCGATTCCTCACGGTGGAGGCGGACCTGGTATGGGGCCAATCGGAGTAGCAAAGCATTTATCCCCGTTTCTTCCAAGTAATCCATACATCAAAACAGGCGGTGATCAGCCAATTAAGGCAATTTCAGCCGCCCCGTACGGAAGTGCTTTAATTTTATTAATCTCATACGGGTATATCAAAATGTTGGGAGCAAAAGGATTGAGAGAATCTACAGAAATGGCAATATTGAATGCTAATTACATCGCTGCCAAATTGAAAGGCCATTACGATATACTTTACACAGGTAAAAATGGAACAGTTGCTCATGAAATGATTTTAGATTGTCGTGACTTCAAAAAAACGGCTGAAGTAGAAGTAGCTGATATCGCAAAACGATTAATTGATTTTGGCTTTCATGCGCCAACGGTTTCTTTCCCGGTCGCCGGAACACTAATGATTGAACCAACTGAATCAGAAGATAAAGATGAATTAGATCGATTTATTGCAGCGATGATTAAGATTCGAGAAGAAATTCGAGAAATTGAAAATGGACATGTGGATAAAGAAAATAATTTGTTGAAGAATGCGCCGCATACCGCTGATTGTATCATCAATAAAAACTGGAGCTACCCTTATTCGCCTGCTGAGGCAGTTTATCCATTGCCTTATTTGAGAGAATCAAAGTATTGGGTGCCTGTGCGCAGAGTGGATAATGCTTTTGGTGATAGAAATCTTATTTGTTCTTGTCCAAGCATTGAAAATTATGTAGAATAATTTATGAAATTAGATATCCTTGCTTTTGGTGCCCACCCTGATGATGTGGAAATTTCCATGGGAGGGACATTATTGCGCTATATTTCAGAAGGAAAGAAAGTTGGGATCGTCGATTTAACTGAAGGGGAACTTGGAACAAGAGGAACCGTTAAAAGAAGGTATGCAGAAGCAGAAGCCGCGAGCAAATTTATGAGCATTGAAACGCGCATGAACCTTCAAATGAAAGACGGTTTTTTTCAGCACAATGAAGAAAATTTATTTAAGATTATAGAGCAGATTCGCCGATTCAAGCCTGAAATAGTTTTTGCTAATTCAATCTCTGATAGACATCCGGACCATAGAAAAGGAGCTAAGTTAGTTGCAGAGGCAGCCTATCTTTCCGGGTTAATAAAAATTAAGTCTACCTGGCAAGAGAACACACAAGAAGCGCATAGACCAAGATTGGTGCTTCATTACATTCAAGATTATTTAATACCGCCAACAATCGTTTTTGATGTTTCGCCATTTATAAACAAAAAATTAGATGCTATAAAATGCTACAAGTCTCAATTTTATGACCCAGACTCCAATGAGCCTAGCACCCCTATTTCAGGTGAAGATTTTTTTGAGTTTTTAAAAGGAAGGATGAAAGAATTTGGCCGGCCGATGGGAGTCGAATATGCTGAGGGATTTACAAGTGAAAAAATAATTGGAGTTTCCGACATATTTAAATTGAGATAAAATAAGGGGAACAAACAAGATTATTAATAGCAACTTGAAATAGGCACCTTACTAGAAGTAATAAGGGGTAAATAAACTTCACAATTTTTAGGGCTACTAATCGCAGAACACCAAAATTTATTTTTTGTAAACACCAAGTCACACTCTTTTTTTTAACTTAGTGTGTATAATTTATCGTTATGCAAGAAAATTCATTTTTAACGTCCATTTTACCCATAGCACTGGGAATTATAATGTTAGGGTTAGGCTTATCTTTAACTGTCGTTGATTTTAAACGAGTAGTAAAATATCCAAAAGCAGTTTTTATAGGGTTGTTTTGCCAAATGGTTATTTTACCATTTGTATGCTTCGGGATTGCTAAAATGCTTGATTTAGGGCCAGAATTAGCCGTAGGACTAATGTTACTTTCTGCTTCACCAGGTGGGCCGACAGCCAATCTTTTTAGCCATCTATCAAAGGGTGATGTAGCTCTAAATATTACCTTAACGGCCTTAAATAGTGTTTTAACCTTGGTCACATTACCACTGATTGTTGAACTTTCTCTGAGCGAATTTATGACTAACAAGGAAATCGCTATGCCGGCCAATAAAATAATAGAAGTATTCCTTATTGTTTTAGTTCCAGTTTCAATAGGAATGTTGGTAAATGCAAGAGCAGAAGGCTTTGCTCGAAAGCTTGATAAACCGGTTAAAATTTTATCCGCGTTGTTCCTGGTACTTGTTATTGTAGGAGCAATCTTAAAGGAAAAAGCACATATTGGCGAGTATTTTCAACAGATTGGTCTTGCGGCACTGGTTTTTAATATATTGAGTTTGTTGGTAGGATTTTTTGTTCCCCTTTTATTTAAAGTAGAAAAAAAACAAGCAATAGCTGTTGGAATGGAAATTGGTATTCACAACGGTACATTAGCGATATTTATAGCTTTAAATATTCTCAAAAACAATGCTATGAGTATTCCACCAGCAATCTACAGTTTGATAATGTTTTTCACTGCCGCCTTATTTGGTTTTTTAGTGAATAAAATAAGTAGAAAATAAGATTAATAAAGTACTGTATAGTTGTAAAGTGCCAACGTTATAATAGAGCTAAAGTATTGTACCAAAAACAATTATCTACACTAAAAAGCCATTGTAATTTGACTTTTTAAATTAAAAAAAACAGTTATTTTTGCTGAATCATTGGGTTTGCACCTTCAATCCATTTGTCTGGACCACCGGCAACGTAACCTGTTTTACCAAGAGAAGTTAAATCGTATTTATCTTTTTCTGTTTTCTTAGCATTCACAAAAAATACAGTTGGATACCCTTGAACGGCAAATGTCTGTTGTAATTGATTATTTTGTTGTTTAATCGTTTCAGGCTGAGGTTTACTTCTTGGGAAATCCAATTCTACTAAAACAACGTTTTCTTTTGCCCATTTTGTAAAAGTCTCTGTTAAAAAAACTTCCTTTTGAAGTCTGATGCACCAACCACACCAATCGCTACCAGTGAAAAATAACATCATCGGTTTGTTTTCTTTTTGAGAAATAGCAATGGCTTTGTTCATATCAGTGTGCCATACCAACTCATCATTTGAGTTTTTATTTGGACTTTCTTTCTGAGCACCACAAGAAATGGTTAGGAATAGGAGAGGGATTGCAAGTAAAAGTTTCATGGGGATTATTTTTTATTGATTGCTGCAGCATCTAGTTTAAGGAGCTCTACCAAAACCTCTGCTGTAATATCCATACCGCCGTTAGTGTAAAGCATATTTGAACCATCTATTACGTAATTTAATTTTTTTCTATCTGCAACTATTTCAACGGCTTGTCTAACCCGGTCAAAAATAGGCTGATTTAATTCTTGTGCTCGTAGTTGCAATTCATTTTGAATAGTTTGTTCTCTTTCTTGAATTCGTTGACCTAACCCCATCAGATTCGCTTCTCTTGATTTTATAATTGTAGGAGAAAGCGAACTTCTTTCTGTTTCTAATTTGGCTTGTGATTTTTGATACTCCTCATACATACCCCTTATCTCATCTCTAAATTCATCTTCAATGTCTTTAAGTTCTTTTAGCGCTAAATCTCTTGAAGGCATTGTGTCCAATAATTTTTGAGAATCCACATGCGCTACTTTAGATTGAGAAACAGCTAGATTAGTTACGAATAGTAAAGCTACGATTGAAAGTGTTTTTTTCATTTTTTTTTATTTAATTGATATACCCATTTCTTTTAAAACATCATTACTTAAGTCAAACTTTGTTTCTGCATAAACCAAGTTACTTTGATTGGCTTTGTCAAAAACAAAAGAATATCCTTTTTTCTGAGCTACTTTCTGCATAGCTTCAAAAACTTTGTCTTGAATTGGCTTGATTAATTCTTGTCTTTTTTGAAAATAATCTCCATTCACTCCAAAGTGCGAGGTTTGCACTTTTACAGCAGCTTGCTCAAGTTTTGTTATTTCCTCAGAGCGTTTATTTTTTTCTTCTTCAGGGAGCAAAACCTCTTCTTTAGCAAAATTATCTTTTTTTGTTTTAAGAGTTGTATACAACTCATCAATTTCTTTTGTCCAACGATCCGCTAACTTATCCAATTTCTCTTTTGAATCTTGGTATTCAGGCATTTTTTTCAAAATATAGTCTGAATCTATGTACCCATATTTTTGTCCATTGGCAAAGTATGTGCCAAACAAAATTAATAATACCAGTAAATATCTTCCTGTTTTCATAATCAATCTATTAATTCTATAATTCTCCTAAATTCATACCAATGGTAAAGGTAAGCTTTGGATAAAAGCCTTTTGTACTGATAGAGGAATCAGAAGCTTTTCCAAATCCTTCTGACCAATAATCCAATTTATTAAACCCTAACCCGTAATCTAAGCCAAGCATTCCAAACATAGGTAAAAATACTCTAATCCCAACACCTGCAGTTTTCTTAACGTTAAATGGATTAAATTTCTGAAAATTCGGAAAGGTATTTCCTGCTTCCGCAAATACCATAGCATAGAACGTAGCTGAAGGATTTAATGAAATTGGATATCTTAACTCAAGTGTATATTTGGCAATAATTGGGTCGCCACCAAAGCTTGAAATAGACTGATCTTCGTATCCTCTTAATGCAATGATTTCGCGACCTCCGATTTGCCCGATTCCAGTTAAACCACTTCCCCCCATAGAAAATCTATCAAATGGCGTTACACCTTTCGATTTATTATATGCCCCCATAAATCCAAATCCAAAGCGCGGCATTAAAACAAGTTTTTTGTCTGGTGTCAAGGGTAAATACCATTCTCCGGTAAATTTAATTTTAAAATATTCAAGGTATTTGTATCGTTCTTGAGATGATGAATTTGTGTAGTCTCTGTCTTCAAAAAGGGAATAAGGAAAGCTTCCTTTTAAAGATAAAAGGAAATTAGACCCGCTTTGAGGATATATAGGCGCACTAACTGAGCTACGTTGCAATGTGTATTTTAAAGCGATATCATTTGCATATCCTTTTGTGAGATTGGGAAAAACAGTATAATTCAACACATCATAATATTGATAGCTTAATTCATAAGAATTCATAAAATAGTCATCTGGCCATTTCAGTCTTTTTTGCAATGAGATGCCAGTTCCGGTTATCCCAACCCCCGAATATGAAGGATTACTTCGCAAGAATCTTCCATTTGAAATTGCAGTGTGATTTATCCAATAGGATAATGAAGTAGGCTTTTTACCACCTAACCAAGGTTCAGTAAATGAAAATGTATAACTCTGAAAGAAGGTCCCATTTGATTGAGCTCGAATAGATAAACGTTGACCATCACCGCCGGGAAGAGGAGACCAAGCCTCTTTTTTGAAAATCTTTTTGGTTGAGAAGTTATTAAAAGTTAATCCTAAAGTTCCAATAATTCTTGGCCCTGTATTGACTCCGGCGCCACCATATCCCCCAGAAAGCTCAATTTGATCGGACGATTTTTCTTCAACGACGTATTCTATATCGACCGTCCCCTTTTCTGGATTTGGCATAGGATTCACCTGAAAGGCCTGATCATTGAAAAACCCCAATTGTGAGAGCTCTCTTTGTGTTCGCATGATATCGGCCTTATTAAATAGGTCGCCCGGTTTGGTTCTTATTTCACGAATAATTACATGGTCGCTTGTTTTTGTATTTCCACGAACCGTAATGGTTCCATTGCGAGCCTCTTTCCCTTCAATTATTCTAATTTGATAATTAATGTAGTTTTTGTTTACATTTGTTTCAATGGGGAAAACATTAAAAAATAAATGCCCCCGATCCATGTACAGAGAAGAAATATCTCTTCCTTCCGGACTTCCGTTAAGGCGGGTTTGAAGTAGAGTTTTATTAAATAAGTCTCCTTTTTTAATGCCCAAAATAGTATCAAGATAACTTGATCTATATTTTGTATTGCCAATCCATTCTATATCGCCAAAATAGAATTTTTCGCCTTCATTTATTACAATTTGAATGATTAAATTTTTGGCATCTAGTTTATACACAGTATCATGAATAATTTCGGCGTCGCGAAGCCCAATTTTATTGTATTTGGACAAGAGTAATTCTTTATCCTTTTCAAAGGAGGACTGGGTAAATTTAGAGCGATTAAAAATAGTAAAAATTCCGCGTTGCTTTGTGTCTTTCATTGCCCATTTGAGCTTCCAATTTGGGACTGAAGAGTTTCCTGTTATATTAATTTTTTTAATGCCTATTTTTAGGCCTTTTTTAATATTAATTCGAAAAAGTTCAGCATTATTTATTAGACTGTCTTTTTCTCTACTTATAAAGACCTCTACTCCGTAAAAGCCCTTTTCTCGAAAATAGCCCCTTATTTTATTATTGGTTTGGAAAACTAGATTTTCGGTAATTGTCTTTCCGGAAAAAAGGGCAATTTCTTCCCTGATTTTGTCAGCTTCTCGCCGATTAATTCCTGAAAACATAAAGCGAGAAAGCTTTGGCAAAGGGCTTAATTTTATTATTAAATATACGGTTCCTGCTCGTTCTTTTTCTACTTCAATTTGAATATCAGAAAAAAGTTCTTCTTTCCACAAAGATTTAATTGCATTAGAAATTGATTCGCCGGGAATTTTAATCTTTTCTCCAATTCGGAAACCAGAAATAAGTATTATACCTTTATGGTCGAAATTATCTGCTCCTTGAACACGAATCCCACCAATTTCAAATTCTTCAGGGCTTAAAAAGTTAAAACGGGCACTACTGTCTTCAATTGTTATAATTTTTTGAGCATGAACGGCATTAACAGCGCACAAAAAAAAAGTTAGAAAGAGTAATATCCTCATAGTTAATCTTCAATTTGTTCAGAAACTAAGCCAAATCTACGCTCGCGATTTTGATAATCCTGCACGGCCTGTAAAAAATGCTCTCCCCTGAATTCAGGCCAAAAAACGTTTGTAAAATGGAATTCGGTATATGCAATTTGCCATAGAAGAAAGTTGCTAATTCTATTTTCTCCACTTGTTCTGATAAGAAGTTCCGGATCTGGAATATCTTTTGTTGAGAGAAAACGTTCAAAAACACGTTCGTTTAATTCATCAGCCATTAATTTGTGATGTTCAATTTCAAATGCAATAGACTTAAGTGCTTGAATAATTTCCCATCGTGCACTGTAGTTTAAGGCAAGTATTAATGTCAATGATTTATTTTTTTTCGTTTTTTCTTTTGCCCAACTCAAACTTTTTTGACAATCAATTGGCAACTTCGAAACGTCTCCAATTGTTACTAATCGAATATCATTTTCGTCAAGCTCATCAACTTCGTTGGCAATAGACCGAACAAGAAGATCCATTAAGGCATCAACCTCGTCTTTTGGACGATTCCAATTCTCGGTAGAGAATGCATAGAGGGTAAGAAATTTAATACCAAGCTCCTTTGCTTTACGGATTGTACTTCGAACAGATTCGACCCCAGAAGTGTGACCAAATAAGCGATCTTGACCTTGTTGTTTCGCCCACCGCCCATTACCATCCATAATGATTGCAACATGCTTTGGAATATTATTCTTATCGATGGGTAATTTATTACTCATGAGCTATTAAAACGACACGAATGATTTTTTCGTATTTAGGAATACGAATTTAGTGAATTTAAATTTTTTAGTAAAATTCTACAAGGAATTACTCCAAAATAATTTTTTAAAATTGATTCTGCCAATAGGGGGATTATTTTATTAAATACGCGATAAATACAGCTGTAGAATTAGAAAACGAAAATAAAGAGTGTATTAATTAAAATACAAAGGTTATAAAGCCTCAATTTTTTAATCGCTGAGTAGGTTGCCACACGCTTGACTTTACCCCGTTTAAGTACTTAAAAAATCCAATTAATAGGGCTAAGTTCATATTGTAAAAATGGGCAACAAATAAAACAGGTTTTATTTTCTTTACAACCGGAATCATTGAAGGGGTTAAAAACAAAACGGCCTGAAGTACGCATAGGTAGGAAAACCAAATATTGTAAAAGATTAAAGCAAGGGAACAAATAAAAGCGCCTATGAGTAAGAACGGGGTAAGCCAACGTAAAATTTTATGAGAAAGAAAAGCAAAAGACACAGGGCTCCAAAAAGGCCATAGTAAAGATTTAAAGGCGATTAAATTTTGAAAGTTGCCTATGGAAATTCTTATTTTTCTTTTGAATTCCTCGGCTGACTCAACTGGAAGATCTTCATAAACAATTGCTTCATCATCAAATAATACCTCCCCTTTGTTTTTGATAACGCTCATGGTAATAAAAAAATCGTCCATGAAGAAGTTTTTAGGAACAGGGGTGTAATTTTCTCTTCTGATTGCATAACAGCCACCTTCAGCCCCAATTACAAAACCCCAAGTATTACTTTCTTTTAGCTTGATTAAATTTTCCAGGTGGATATATTTTTTTTCGAGTCCCTGAATTTGAACATCCTGCGCTGAAGTTTTAATGATTTTAGCGCAAACTTGCTTAGTTTTAGAATTTGAAAAATGTCGGACTAAATGAGTAATAGTGTCTTTGGTAAAGAATACATTTGCATCGGTTAAAATTAAAATTTCATCCTGACATTCACTTGCTAAGTTGTTAATTATAAGCGCTTTACCGGACCTTTTTTGAAATATTTTCAGGTGAATATTAGGGTGCTTTTTTTTAAAAGAAGTAATTAGTTCATTCGTTTTGTCAGTTGAAGCATCAGATCCAACATAAATATTTATTTTGTCTAAGGGATAATCTGAATCGAGAATACTTTGGATTTTTTTAGCAATTACATTTTCCTCATTATATGCGGCGATGATTACCCCAATATTATAAGAATTATTTTTAATTGGAGGAGTTTTTTTATCTGCGCCAACTAAAATTAATGCAGCCGGATAAATCAAATAAGTTTGTAAAATTCCCAAGACACAAAGCGCTGTAAAAAGATATAATCCAATTTCTATCATCATTTCCATTCTGGCCTGTCAAAGCTAAACAATTTAATTAACCCTAAAAAATGACAACATCCGTAATAATGAAAAAACTACTTTCTAATTGAAATTAAAATAATACCGTACCATCAAGATTCCAAGATGCTTGAACGGGAATATTTAGCCAATTAAGCATGGTAGGTAAAAGATCCACGCTATTTACAATTGGTATTTGAACGGGACCATTCATTCCCGGTTTTCTTAAAATTGACCAAACATATCTCGTTTGTGTTAAATCGTATTGATTTCCATGGCCCGTCCCTTCCCCGCCATGATCCGTTGAGATTACAACCAACCATTCTTCGTTATACAAGGATTCGCGTTGAGCAATGGTCATCATAATTTCAGACAAATAGGCGTCAGAAACTGAAATCGCATCTAAATATGCTTGATTCGTTGGCGAAAATCCACTATCGTGACCAAAAGCATCTGGGTTGTCAAAATGAAGTGCCATGATGTCCGGTGAACAGGAATTCATTAAACGAATGGCATCATCTTTAACATCTCTGTCGGTATCAAAGCGCTGGGCATAATTTTCCAGTTCTGTAATTCTTAAAAAATCATCCCAGTTACTAAGAGTTGCCACGCTTAAATTGGGTTTAACCTGTTTTGCCAAGGTGAAAATATCTGCGTACGTCTTGTAATTATTTGACGAAAAGGTGTTGTTGGTCAATCCGTGTTTTGCAGGCCATACCCCGTGTAAAATGGTTGACCAGCCAGGAACACTAACTGTATGTTCTCCTCGATCTGTTGACCAGTTGTAATAAGAATGAATCAACAAACTATCAATACAAGGCGTTTGGGCGGCAATTAGAGCATCCGTTCTGACCCCATCCCAACCAATGAAAAGAACTTTTCTAATAGGTTCGCTCCCTAAAACACAATCTGTTCGTATCTCCTTTTTTGGTTGAAATTTATCGCCACAAGAAGATGATAAACCAACAATGAAGGATAAGAAAAGAAATAATTTAATTTTTTTAACTGCCACTATACTTATGCTAATCTTCTTTTAATTCTGCCTTCAGTTGATGGAGGACCTAGAGCTTCGTCTTTAGGATTATCCGAGTCATTGTTCATAGTCAACATTAAAGCTAATGCCAATGCAAAACGGATTAATTGTTCGAGCGGCATCTTTTTTAAATAAAGACGTTAAACTATACGTTCCATATACCCCTAAAGCTCCATATCCAATACGAACGGTTGCATCGAGATTTAACAAATTTGAATGAAATCTTTTATCGTCTCGCATTTGGTTGTTAAACTTATCCCCATTGCTATATTTCCCGCGTAATTGATGGTTTGCATACATTCTCAAACCTCCTATGACACCTGCGGCAATACTAAATGACTTAGCTTGTCTTGTCTTTGTGGAAAAATCTAGCAATAAAGGTACTTGAACAAACCCTTGATTAAATGTTGAATATTTGATTGAAGCTAAACTATCATACAAGGTTGGATTTCCCGTTTGAAGTGAAATCGTACTGTCTGTTGAAACCATGGCATATTGATTTTGAAAAGTAATTGTTCTAAAATTACATCCTAGTCCTGTAGTTAACCCCAAATACTGTTTGAAAATCGGCAGTTTATACTCAACTACATTCAAACCAAAACTAGATGATTGTAAAATCTTGTTGCTCCACTCGTCAGAGCTATTTATGGAGACAAATCCAAAATCTAAGGATGCCCAGTTTGCATTCATTCTTTTATCTGAGGACTCTTGCGCTAATGCGACGGTTGAAGTAAACAAAATAATTCCCGCTACTCCTAATAAAATTACTTTTTTCATACTTTCAATTTTAATAAGTTTAAAACTAAGTTATATATTTACTCACTTTTGATGTAATCTTAAAAGTAATTAACTATCAAAATTTAATAAGCAACCTCGCCATAAAGTTTCGTCCTGCTTGCGGATAATAAAAATTCTCGGTTGTCATTGCTCCATTGAAGATGTAGGTGAAAGTGTAGCCATTGTTTTCATACATAGTATTGAAGAGATTATTCACCTGAAGCCCGAGAGAAAGCTCTTTTGTTAACTTATTCGGAATCACAAACGACATTGTTAAATTGGAAAAAGTAAATGGATTTATGCTGCGATATATATTGGAAGTATTATCTAAAAATTGTCTTCCTACATACTTAGTTGCCCAATTACAAGTTAATCCTTTGTACCGGTAAGTCAGTCCACCAAAAGCATTTACATTTGGCGAAAAAGCCAAATCAGCGTTTTTATGTTCAATAATTTGCTGTGAGTAATACGGGTCATTATCCGAATAAAAATCTATAAATTCATTGAAGAGCTGAATTTTATTTCTACTTAAAGTAACGCCAGCTTCAATTGATAAATCTTGATTAGTTTCCGAAAGGAGAAGATACTTCGAAGTTAATTCAATTCCCGCTCGGTAACTGTTTTTTACATTTGTTCGCGTATACCCACCTACGTCATTTATTTCTCCTGTCAAAATCAACTGATTCGTATAATCCATGAAATAGAGATTTGTCAAGAAATTAAAGCGTTTTGCTGAAATAATATAACCCACTTCCAGATCACGCATTCGCTCAGCCTTTGGTCTACTTTGAGGTGTGCTTTGTCTGAAATCGCGGCGTACTGGCTCCCTATTTCCAATTCCGTAAGAAAGAAATACGTTTTGGTTAAATTGACCTTGTGAAAGCGTATAAGAAATTTGAAATTTTGGATTAAAAAAGTCAAATGTTACTTTTTGCTCAATGTCTTTGATTACACCATCAACTTGATCATTTCCAATAAATGAATAATCAATATGACGGTATTGTAAATCACCTAAAAAATTAAACTTTTTCCATTTGTAAGACGCTTTCAGGTAGTTGCTAATTTCAGATTTTTGACCAACTTCATCGTAATACCGATCTCCTAATTCGCCATTAGAAGCAAAACGCGCCCAAATCACCTCGCCAAAATGACGGCCAATGTATATGTTGGCCGATCCCCCAAAAATTACGTGTAAATTTTTATTTGAATACGTTAAAGAATAAACACTTCCAATAAAATCATTATCCAACCAACGACGTCGAATTAAATCAGATTGAGTAATTGTATCAATCCCGGCAAAAACGGTGTCCAAGTTGTACGAACTTAAATCATCTCCTTTTCTATATTCCTCGTAATAGCCACGGCCATAGGTGTAATGACCAGCCACATTCAATACCAATTTTGGATTAAATCGATGCGTGAAATGCAACTGATAATTGTCTTGTTGGTAATTATCTACTTGATTTCCATACGTGTAATAATTATACGTTCTTCCTGAGTTTAGCAAATTTGCTCTTTCCTCATCCGATAAATAATTTCTATCAGCATAGGCATTCATGGAGTCAATATTTCCCGTAATTCTACTTTCTGGCGTTCCGTACCACGATTGATAGGTAATTTCCTTCCCTGAAAAAGCAAGAGCCTTAACTACCGATTTTTTCCCGACATACGCCCCTGAAACATAATAGGATTTTAAATTGGAAGTTGCCCTATCGATGTATCCAGCTGATAAAATTTGAGACAACCTAAGATCCATTGAAAATTTACCATTAATCAATCCTGTTCCTGCTTTAACAGTATTTTTCAAGGTGTTAAACGAGCCGTAAGAATTATCCAAAATACCGTATGAATTTGCAGAAATATTATCTGTTTTAATATTCAAATTTGCTCCAAAAGCCGCCGCTCCATTGGTTGAAGTTCCGATTCCTCGTTGAATTTCCATGTCGCTAATCGAAGAAGTCAAATCGGGCATATTGACCCAATAAACATCGTGCGACTCTGGATCATTGACCGGGATTCCATTGATTGTGACATTTATTCTTGATGCATCTACTCCTCGAATTCGAATTCCCGTGTAACCTACTCCGGTGCCGGCATCAGAAGTGGTCACAACAGAAGGAGTAGATTCTAATAAGAAAGGTAAGTCTTTACCAAAATTATTTTTCTCTAATAAATTACTTTTCTTGATTTTTAATGTGCTAGTTGATAAATCATTGCCGCGCGTTCCCATTACCTGAAACTCTTCTAATAATTTGGGGTCTCGTTTTAATACAATATTCTGTTGATTGGTCGAATCAAAACGAGTAGAATAGGGTTCATAACCTGTTTTTTCGAAAATAACTTGAATAGACTCATCGTTTTTGATTTCTGAAAAAGCCCAATTGTAATTCCCATTTCTATCCGTCCACGTATAGTATTCAGCTACCGTATTTATTGCATTAATAATACTCACCCTCACTCCGTATAGAGGTTGCCCGGACTCATCGGTAACTATTCCAAAAATTCTATTTTGGCCAAAAAAAGTGGGGGTAAAGAAAAAGACAAAAACCGGTAAAAAAATAAATCTTGTTTTCATTTTAGTAAAATTAAACAAGAACAAGGGGCTAATTCTCGGTGGTTAAATATTCATTAGCGCTGTCATCTTCCCTTCGCAGGCATTATCCTAATCAGGTTCAATGGGTATAATCTCAGCCTTATGACGGGCACCCCTTAGAGACGTTGCAAAAATAACAGATAAATTTTAGAAATTGTTTGGTATTCTAGATTTTTTACTCTTGAAAATAATCCATATTAATTGTCAGCCCAATTCGAAAAGGATGAATAGGAACGGTTTTATCTTTTCTGAATAGGGAATTTACTTGATAGCTAGTAAAAAGTCCAACATAACTATATCCTATGCGAACCATCCAATCCAAAGAAAAATTTCTTAGGTTGTAATCTGAGTACGTGTAATGAGAAAATTTATTTCCAGTAAGGTCTTTTCCTTTTTGAAAGGTATAGCTCGAAAATTTCCAAGAAACAATGACACCCGAGGAAATATAAAAATTGTTCTGCGTATTTTTTTTTGTGCTGAACTCCACTAAAAGCGGAAGAGTTAGATAATGCGCCGTAAGTTTATTTCTTCTTAAATCTATGGCTGTTGTAATCGCATAAACGGTGTCTGAATTTACTATTATCTCATAGTTACTTGAAAAACTTAATCCACGCCAAGAATAACCCAATCCTGTTGTTAAACCCAAATAGTGCTTGTATAAGGGAAGTTTATATTCTAAAAAGTTATAATTAAAGAACCATGATTTTCTTACAATATTTTCCCAATATTTGTTGTCGTTGAAAGTGGGGTCAAATGAAGTATTCATTAATTGTGTTATACCTATTTCAACCCCTGCCCAATTAGGTTCTTTATACTTTGTGGTTATTTCGGGGACGTCGGCCTCGGTAAATCCAAAATTAATAGGTAAAAGGTAAGCTATTTTAACAGGTTTACCATTGATTCTTCCAGGATTCCATGCAGGCATTAATTGAACAATACGCTTCGCTTCTATATCATATTCCTTACATTTTGTTTGATTGTTATCTACATAGATATTGGAGATTATCCCCAACGTGTCAATTGTAAATCGCAAATAAACGAAACCTGACTTCCCCTCATTTAAACACAATTGTGGAATTATCATATTGTCTTTGATAAATTTATTTAATGCGATTTCTCCTCCGGGAAAAGAAGCGTCGCTCGTTGTTGAGTCATTGGTAAATTCTTGAGAAAAAACACGAGCAATAGACAGGGTAAACAACAAGATAAATGAAACAGATTTTTTCATAAAATTGAAAATGAATAGTCAAATTTCGTGTAAATGTAGTTTTAATATTTTTAGTAATTACAACAAATTATTATGGGATGTTTTTAGTTGACTTAACAATAAAGGGGGATAGCTTAAATCGTTAAAATTTGATTTATTTAATAGTTCATAACATTCGACTCTTGATAAACTTGTGTCCCTTTTTTGGGGAATGCCAATAAAATAAATAATTTCGTAAAGATCAATGAATTCAGAAAAAGAAATAAGTAGCAATAGAGTTGGCTTGCGAACCAGTTACATATCAACGATTGTTGGAATATCACTCGTTCTTTTTCTTATCGGCCTTATCCTTGGGGGGGTAATGGGGGTAAATGATTTTCAGAAACAGGCAAAAGAAAATATCGTTGGGGATATTTTTTTTAAAGAAAATTTTAATGAAGCCGATATAAAACAGGTTGAGATTCAGCTCAAAAAATGGGAAGAGTTTAGTTCTGTGCGCTATCTTTCCCCGGAGGCAGCACTTTCTGCATTTTATGAAAATCAAGTGGATAAAAAGGAGCTAAATGAAATTTTTGAAGGGGAGAACCCTCTCCCTCCTTGCATCACATTTACACCGAATGAAGAGTATGCTACGAAAGAAGGAATGGGAAAAATCAAAGCAAAATTAATTAAGGGCTTCCCCTCACAAATTGTCGATGTGAGCTATAACGAGTCAAACATTGAGAATATTAATCTCGGGTTCAAACAATTTATATTCTTGATTTTACTTATTTCCTTAATCATGATTATTATTGCCGTTGCAATGATTAATAATACAGTTCGCTTAGCCCTTTATTCAAAGCGATTTACTATTAAAACAATGCAATTGGTTGGGGCGACAGGGTTATTTATACGGAAGCCGTTTTTAATCCAAGCGATTATTCAGGGGGTTATTTCAGCTTTTCTTGGTCTGGCGCTTTTAGTAACATTATTTTATTCTATTCAAAATTATTTTGACGAATTATCAATAACCTATTCTGCCAAATTATTTGTATTTTTGATTATTAGTTTAATTACACTTGGGGTATCAATAACGTTCATTTCTACATGGGTTGCATTAAATAAGTACCTCAAGATGAAAATAAATGATTTGTATTAATTATTTTAATTATGAGGTTTAACCATTTTGGGTTTCAAAAAGAAAATTATAAAATTCTTTTAGTAGGACTAGCTGTAAATATTGCGGGGTTTATACTCATGATAGGAGGGGCGGCAGAAGATCCAAATGTTTTTAACGAAGAGGAATTGTTTAGCTCATTGCGAATCACCATTGCGCCAATGCTTATTTTACTTGGTTATATCATAATATTATTTGCAATAATGAAAAAGCCAAAGGCTGAGGATGAAAACCAATTCCCAGAATCCATGAAAAAACCCAAGGACAAGCAAAACAATCATCCGGTCACAAAATAGTTCATGGATTTTATAAAGGCCATTATCCTTGCTGTCCTTGAGGGGCTAACAGAATTTTTACCAATTTCATCTACAGCACACATGATTTTTGCTAGTTCCTATTTTGGAATTCAAGGTGATGAATTTGTTAAAATGTTTCAAGTATCTATTCAATTCGGTGCAATCTTAGCTGTTGTAGTGCTTTATTGGAGAAAATTTATTTCAGTTAGCGCATGGTCTTTATATGTAAAATTAGCAGTAGCCGTCTTACCAGCGTTGATTCTTGGTAAACTTTTCGATGATAAAATTGAGGCTGTTTTGGAGAAACCCATTCCAATTTCAATTGTACTTATTATTGGTGGAATCATCTTGTTGTTTATTGATCGATTTTTTCAAAAGCAACCCGTGGAGGAGGAGAAAGATATATCTATCACAAAGGGTCTTATTATAGGTTTTTGGCAATGTTTGGCTATGATGCCCGGAACGAGCAGGGCCGCGGCTTCGATAATCGGTGGGATGCAACAAGGGTTGACGAGAAAATTAGCTGCGGAGTTTAGTTTTTTTCTTGCTGTTCCTACAATGCTCGCTGTTACTATATATTCTGTTTTTTTAAAAGATTGGAAATATTTGGGGAAGCAACAAAAGGGGTTTGAAATGATATTACAAGGGGATAACCTCATGTTTTTTATCGCGGGAAATATATTAGCTTTTGTTGTAGCAATTATTGCAATTAAGTTCTTTATTGATTTATTAAAGAAATTTGGCTTCAAAATTTGGGGTTGGTACCGAATAGTTTTGGGGTTGCTATTTCTCATATATTTTTCGATTTATTAAATGCAAGAATATCTTGAAGGGAAAACCATTCTAATAGATAAACCATACGGCTGGACATCGTTCGATGTGGTTAATAAAATCAGATGGCATTTAAAGAGGAAATTAAATGTAAAAAAAATCAAGGTTGGACACGCAGGAACCTTAGATCCATTAGCAACGGGGTTATTAATCATTTGCACCGGCAAACACACCAAATTAATCGAATCTATCATGCCGGGTTTAAAAACATATACAGGTACTTTTTTAATAGGAAAAACAACGCCCTCTTGCGATTTAGAAACGGAATTTAATAATGATTTTCCGACTGAACACATCACAGAGAGACTTCTCGAATCTGCAAGGAAAAAGTTGACAGGAAAAATCGACCAAGTGCCCCCGATTTTTTCAGCTAAACAGATAGATGGAAAGCGGGCATATGATTATGCAAGAGAAGGGATACATCTAGAATTAAATCCTGTCTCTGTTGAAATTCACGAATTTTCTATTGATGCAAAGTCATTTCCTGAAGTGCATTTTAAAATAATATGCTCAAAAGGGACATATATACGAAGTATAGCACGTGATTATGGGTGCTTGTTAAAATCTGGGGCCACACTGATATCGCTTCGCCGAATGAATTCTGGAGATTTTTCTGTAGAAAATGCCTCACATCCAGAAGAAATTATATCTAAAATAATTGAGGGGTAATTTATTGTAATCCTCGCCTGGCTTTAATAAATCTTGGAACATAATAACTACTATTATTTAATACGTCCATACGAATACTTTTCCCTGCGGCGTGAATAAATTCAATTCTGCCGTCGGTCACCGAAGTAACCATTGCTACGTGCCCAATGACCGAACTATTCAAGTTTCTTCCTTTGAAATATAATAAATCACCAGGTTGTAGTTCTGATATTTGAACATCAAATCCAAAAATAGATTGATCACCAGCAGTTCTTCCAAGCGAGTATCCAAATTCTTTGAAAACATACTGAATGAATCCTGAACAATCAAACCCAGCCGGGGAAGCGCCACCGTAAACATAAGGGACACCGAGAAATTTTTTTGCAAAATTGATTATTTCATCTGCGGATGAAGTTTTGGATTCAGTAAGAACGTTTTGTGCAATCAATTGATTGCCAAAAGAAAAAAAAGCTAATAATATAAAAATTTTTTTAAACAAAACTATGCTTGATTGTGAAGAATTTCGATTGCAAAAGTAGTTTTTATTTTTTCTTATAAATGCTAAAAAATCTTAAACGGATCAATTTTTATGCACGCATAGTATTTTTGTTTATCTTCGTGTAATATAAATCGATGTTATGGTAAATCAAGCGTTAAAGGGCGGTGAATATATAATTAAAGACGTAGATTTTAGCGAGATATTTACGCCAGAAGAGTGGAATGAGGAGCAAAAAATGATTGCTCAAATGTGCGATGATTTTATTGAGCAAGAAATCATTCCTCATTTAGATCGAATTGATAACATGGAGGAAGATTTGATGAAATCAATCGTTGAAAAGGCGGGAGAATTGGGATTGCTTGGACTTTCTGTTCCTGAAGAATTAGGAGGAATGGGCGTTGATTTTAAGACTTCATTATTGGCAACAGAATATTTAGGAAAGGGATATTCTTTTTCGGTTTCATTTGGTGCGCATACGGGTATTGGAACATTACCCCTTTTATATTATGGAAGTCAAGAGCAAAAAGAAAAATATATTCCCAAACTTGCTTCGGGTGAATGGAAGGCAGCATATTGTTTAACAGAACCAGGGTCTGGATCAGATGCCAATTCCGGAAAAACAAAAGCAACACTGACACCTGATGGTAAACACTACAGTATTACAGGACAAAAAATGTGGATCACAAATGCTGGCTTTGCAGATATATTTACTGTTTTTGCCAAAATCGATGATGATAAGAATTTAACAGCATTTCTAATCGAGGCAAAATCGGAAGGGATTTCCTTGAACCCTGAAGAAAAAAAAATGGGGATAAAGGGCTCATCTACAAGGCAGGTATTTTTTAATAATGTATTGGTTCCAGTTGAAAATATGCTTTCAATAAGAGAAAACGGGTTTAAAATAGCATTAAATATTTTAAATATTGGGAGAATAAAATTAGCTGCTGGAGTATTAGGTGGTTCAAAGGGAGCAATTGATTTGTCAGTTAAATACGCAAATGAGAGAGAACAATTTGGGCGATCAATCTCAAAATATGGGGCAATAAGATATAAATTGGCCGAGCAGGTAATTAGAACGTATGTTTTGGAGTCAGCAACATACAGAGCTGGTCAGAATATTGACGATGCGATTTCGGAGTTACATGCCTCAGGCATGGATAAAGGTCAGGCTACGCTTAAAGGGATTGAACAATTTGCTGCAGAATGCGCAATTTTAAAGGTTGCTGGATCTGAATGTTTGGACTATGTTGTCGATGAAGCTGTTCAAATTTATGGGGGTATGGGATATTCCGCCGAATCTTTAGTGGAGAGAGCATATCGAGATGCGAGAATTAATCGAATATTCGAAGGAACAAATGAAATTAATAGAATGCTAGCTGTTGATATGATATTGCGAAAAGCGCTGAAAGGAGAATTAGATTTAATGGGTCCAGCAATGAAAGTTGCAGGAGAGTTAATGAGTATTCCAGATTTAGGTGAGCCTTTGTTGGGTTCGTTAGGCGTTGAACGTAAATTACTTAAAGGATTTAAAAAGACAATCCTTATGGTGGCCGGCTCTGCAGTTCAAAAACTTATGCAAACTTTATCGAAAGAGCAAGAAATTTTAATGAACATTTCTGATATTGCCATTAATACATATATGGCCGAATCTGTATTGTTGCGTGTTGAAAAGAAAATTGAGAAAAAAGGTGAAACGGCGTGCGAATTAGATATTGCTATTGCCAAAACATACATTTACGATATGGCAGCTAGAATTGAAAAGACCGCTAAGGATGCAATCAACTCTTTTGCTGAAGGAGATGAGGCTCGAATGATGCTAATGGCATTAAAGAGATTTATTAAAACCGAATTTCATAATCCAAAAGAGGCTCGCCAAAAAATTGCTCAAGAGTTAATAGAGAAAAATAAATATTGTTTTTAAAGCAATATAATTAATCGCTATTTTTGAAATAAATATTATTCAAATGAAAAAGTTTACATTTATTATACTTGCTGTGATATTTTTGCAGGGTTGTTCGGATTCAAAGATAGAGGAAGAAAAATTAAAATTAGAGAGAGAAAAATTAAAATTAGAGAGAGAAAAATTGGAACAAGAAAAAGCCAGTTCAAAGACGGAAAGAAAAGAGGAACCAAAGCAAGATGAAAAAAAAGAACAATCAAATACCTACAAGCGAACAGGCAAAATATCCGGAAGCAATGTAAATATGAGGGCAGATCACTCAACTACCTCCGCCCTTGTTACTCAATTGAATTACGGTCAAGTTGTTACAATTATAGATCAATATAGACCTCAAGGGAACAATGATGAAGCACTATTAAGGTCTGAAACAAAATTTTATAATGAATATTCTGGGGAGTATGTTTTTTCCCTAGTAAAAGGAAAGGCGGTTAAGGTGATTAGTTACGATGATGAAAAATGTCGAATTTCTTTTATTAATGACAAAGGTAAAAGAGGGGATGCCTCTCTTTCTCCCTCTCAATTAGAGTTTATTTCAGGTAATGTCTGGTATAATATTTCTACTTCTTCCGGCAAAAAAGGTTGGGTTTTAGAGAAATACATCAAGGAAGAATGAAAAAAATAGTTATTGTTTTTTTATTCATTTCTGGAATTACGTTGGCTGGATATTTTGTGATTAGTAATGCAAATAATCAAGTCAAAATTGTCCCCCGAGCTCAAATCAACAAAATCAACAAACAAGAGCCAAAGATAAAAGAATCATTTCCTTTCGACTCTATTTTATGTTCATTCCCCAGGCCAATATTGCCCAACGATTCTTTACTCAAGTTGCACCTACTTGGGAAATTTGATTATACCAAAGATTCATTTTTTACCGCGGTTAGTGCAGAACATTGCACTAAACCAACCTATCTTCAAAAAGAAACATATAAAAATTTTAAGGCAATGTTTGCAGCCGCAAAAAAAGAAGGCGTTATTTTAAAAATCATTTCCGGAACTAGAAACTTTAACGAACAAAAGGCTATTTGGGAAAGAAAATGGGAAACAAATATAAAAACTATGGATAGTATTGGCGCGGCAAAAAAAATATTGTTGTACAGCTCAATGCCCACAACGTCTCGGCATCATTGGGGCACAGATATGGACATTAATAGCTTAGAAAATAGCTATTTTCAATCAGGCCAAGGGCTTAAAGAGTACAATTGGCTCAAAAAAAATGCTGCTAAGTATGGTTTTTGTCAAACCTATACGGATAAAAAGACGGTTGTTCGTGATGGGTATCAATTAGAAAAATGGCACTGGTCTTACATACCTATATCATCGTTGTATTTAAAAAAATACAACGAATTAATAGATTATTCTCAAATAGCTGGGTTTAAGGGATCCAAGTTAGCCGAAAAACTTAAATCCATTGAAGAATATGTCAATGGAATTGATAAAAACTGTAAAATATGCGATTAGATTATTTTATTTTCATCCTATCTGTTATTTTACTTTGTTCATGTGAATTTAAAAAAATTGACGAACAAGAGTACGAAAATGGCCCGGGGACAGCTCAAGATGATGACACTTCAGAGATGACTAATCCAGACGTGACGAAAGATTTTCTTTTAGGTAAATTTGACTATCGTACGGATAGTCGTTTTGTATTGATGGATAAGAAATGGTGTGATAAGGAAATATATCTTCAGAAAAAAACATATGATGCATTTGTTAAAATGGCTGTAGCAGCAAAAAAAGAGAATATAGACTTAATTGTTGTATCGGGTACGCGAAACTTCAATGATCAAAAAACTATTTGGGAAAAAAAGTGGAAAAACAATGAGAAGAAAATAAAAAATGCACGTGAAAACACTTTAAAAATTTTAACATACAGCTCAATGCCCTCTACATCAAGACATCATTGGGGGACCGATTTGGATATAAACTCAGTGGAAGAGGATTATTTTAAAGAAGAAAAAGGAAAAAAAGTTTACAGGTGGTTAGTTGAGAACGCCCATAAATTCGGCTTCTGCCAAGTATACTCTGATAAAAATAAAAAAAGGACAGGGTATAATAAAGAAGTTTGGCATTGGTCCTATATGCCTCTTTCAAATTACTATCTTGATAATTATGTCAAAAATATTTCTTACTCAGATATCAGCGGTTTTTTAGGTTCAGAGTCTGCAAAGCAAGTGGATATGATAAAAACGTACGTACAAGGAATTGACAAATCTTGTTCAGCCATTTCCGTCGAGTCAGATAAGGAAAAGTAGATTAAAACGGGATAAGATTGATGACGAAAGTTATTCCACTGGAAATCACCCAGCCATGTGATACTTCTTCGAATGTATGTTTTTTCAAATAAAGTCTTGAGGAGATCGTCACGCCAGAGATTATACAAGGAATAAAAAGAATCCAAAATTCAAAGTACTGCTGTTGAATGACATAGGCTAAAATATATCCAAACATTATTCCGCAACCAGCAGCGTGAAGACTGATTTTTAAAATGTAATTTGCGGCAAATAGTGCGATTGACACGATTGCTCCCGAAAGAGGAAATGTAAAAATAAAATGAGGAATAGTTGTGTCCTTAGTTTTAAGAAACAATAATAAAAAAAGTGCTATTGAATAAAAGAACATCAATAGAATTGGAAAGAAGCGCTGTGTACGATCTTGAATATCAATTGTGGAAATCATTTTTCTATTACGAAGAACTAAAAGAGAAATTCCAGGAGCAATGAGGGTAAAAATTAAATACAAGTTGAGCAGGGCATATTTAATTTCATTTGGGATAGACCACAATGAGCCTGAACCGTTGAAAAAATTATCGAAAGAAACTGTAAAAAGCGTTAAAATCATGCAATAAGAGGGGATTAGTAAAGGAATAAATACCCAAGAAAAAATGCTTGCAATTACTTTCATTACAATTCTTTTCGAAGTCTGGCGACCGGGATATTCAATTGTTCTCTGTATTTTGCCACAGTCCTGCGAGCTATATTATATCCTTTCTCATTCAAGAGAGACATTAATTTTTCATCTGGCAAGGGCCTTCTTTTATCCTCTGCTTCAATGGCATCAGTAAGAATTTTCTTCACTTCTCTAGTGGAAACTTCTTCTCCTGAGTCTGTAGAAAGCGACTCTGAAAAGAAATATTTTAATGAATATATACCATAGTTTGTTTGAACATATTTACTGTTTGCTACTCGTGAAACAGTAGAAATATCCATCTGAACAATATCGGCGATATCTTTCAATATCATCGGCCTGAGCATTATTTCTTCACCCGTTATAAAAAATTCTCGCTGGTATTCCATTATGGCATTCATTGTTAAGAGCAGGGTTGTCTGTCTTTGTTTTATAGCATCTATGAACCACTTGGCACTATCTAATTTTTGCTTCACAAAAGTCATTGCCTCTTTATCTGATTTAGATGTTCTTGCGCCCTCAGAATAATTTCTCAACATTGTCGCATATTCTTTACTTACCTTGAGATCAGGAGCATTTCTTTCATTTAAACTTAGTTCTAATTTTCCGTCTATTTCAAACAACAAGAAATCAGGAATTATCTGTTGGAAATTTTGTGCAGAGTCTCTTGTGCTACCGCCGGGTTTTGGATTTAATTTTAAAATTTCGTCAATCGCTAGTTTTAATTCTTCTTCATTGAGGTCTAATTTTTTGGCAATTTTATCAAAATGTTTTTTTGTAAATTCTTCAAAATATTTTTCTAAAATTATTTTCGCGTTTTTTCGAAATACCTTACCGTCTTGTTTGCGATTGATTTGTAGAATTAAGCACTCTTGAAGATCCCGAGCGCCTACTCCCGCAGGATCAAGTTCGTGAATAAACTCAAGGGTTTCAAGTATTTCGTCTTCGGTAACTGTTATTCCAACGGAAAAAGCTAAATCATCTACTATAGCTTCGATGTCTCGATTGAGATATCCAGATTCGTCCAAATTACCAATCAAGGTATCCGCAATGATATATTGGTTATTAATTAACGGAAGGAGTTGAATTTGTTCCATCAGCTTTTCACGAAAAGATTGTTCGCCTGAAAGCGGGATAATACGCTCTTCCTCATCTTTGGCGTGATTATTTGATTGAGTTTTATAATCAGCTAAATCATCATCTAGGTAATCTGATAAATCAAATTCTTCTTCATCTTCTTCAATTTCATCATCATCATTGTTGTCGAATTCATCATCTTTTTCTCCCCCTTCCTCTAAAGCGGGATTTTCTTCAATTTCCTGTTTTATTCTTTGATCTAGTTCTATTGTAGGAACCTGAAGCAATTTCATTAACTGAATTTGTTGGGGGGATAATTTTTGTTCTAACTTTTGAATTAAATGTTGTTTCAGCGCCATAAAAATATATAAATATAAAGTTAGGGTTTTTTAAAATTATATTGAAGCCAATAAAAAATTAACTTTGAGATTCATTAAACATCAATTACTAATGTTTGTTTTACTTTCTGACATGGGTAACTTTATAGAGGTCAATCTCAGCGGCGAGCCTAGTTATTTGCATTTTTATATTCAGTTGTTCCTACAGGCTACAGGAATACTTATTGCTGGATTTGTTTTGTGGCGTGTCAATTCATACGTAAATAATCAACGCGTAAAGAACCGAAGAAGAAATAACTTTTTTGAGACGAATTATTCGAAAAATTGGAAGAAATGAAACAAAGAGAGGAAAAGAAAATAATCATTATTGGAGCTGGATTAGTTGGTTCTCTTTGGGCAGTTTACATGGCAAAGGAAGGGTATAAAGTGACGATTTATGAGAGAAGATCAGACATTAGAAAAACGGTAATTTCAGCAGGAAAATCTATAAATCTTGCTCTATCCAATAGAGGGTGGAAAGCATTAGATGCTGTTGGGGTAGGTGATGAGGTAAGAAAGTTTGCCATTCCAATGTATGGAAGAGTAATGCACGATACACAAGGAATGTTGACTTACCAACAATATGGAAATGAAGATCAGGCGATTTATTCCGTTTCTCGGGGCCTCGTAAATGCTCGGATGATGGATATGGCTGAACAAAAGGGGAACGCCAATATTTTTTTTGAGCATGAGTGTAGAAATGTTGACTTAGAAAAAGGAATAGTTTATCTAACAAATAAGCAAACTGGAGAACAATTTGAAGATAAAGGGGAGTTGGTATTTGCTATTGATGGAGCATTTTCAGCAGTTCGTTATAATGCAATGCAGAAAATAGATCGTTTTAATTATAGTCAAAATTTCATTGCAGATGGTTACCGAGAAATCTTGTTGCCTGCTAATGCTGACGGAACTTATAAAATGGAAAAGAACGCTTTACATATCTGGCCGCGAGGAAGGTTTATGTTAATAGCTCTGGCAAATAATGATGGGTCATTTACGTGTACTCTTTTTATGCCGCACCAAGATCATAAATATTCGTTTGATAAATTAACCTCCAAAGAAAAAGTCAATGGTTTTTTTAAGGAGGTTTTCCCAGATTTTTATGAAATGTTACCAGATATTGCTGAAGAATGGGCGAAGCATCCACTTTCCTCTTTAGCAATTGTCCGTTGCCATCCTTGGGTTTCTGGCAGAGTAGCATTGATGGGGGATTCGGCACATGCTACGGTTCCATTTTATGGCCAAGGAATGAATGCAGGATTTGAGGATTGTACGGTAATGTCTGAATTGATTCAAAAGCACGGGTCCAATTGGGAGGCAATCTTTGAAGAGTATAATAGAGAAAGAAAACCAGATGGAGATGCCTTGCAAGACCTCTCGTTGGAAAATTATATTGAAATGAGAGATTTAGTGGGGGATCCTATGTTCTTGTTACGAAAAAAAATTGAAGCAAAATTCAGTTCACTATATCCCGACAAGTGGATGCCTTTATATTCACAGGTTACGTTTAGCTCAATTCGATATAGTGTTGCTCTAAAGCAAGGAGCAATTCAACGAGAAATTATGGATAAAATTATGGCAAAAGCGGATATAAATGAAACGTGGGATAACCCAGAAATTATGGACGAAATAATTAGTTTATGCGAATAGTTCTATCCCTAATTCTAATCATATTTGTGTCATTCCCTTCCATTGGACAGAGGGTATTTAAAAAAGGAGAGGTTAATGAAAAAAGCTTGCGTAAAGATGCCAAAATAGATAAATTGGTTATGAATTACGGCATACAATTTAATTTTGGGCCGGCCTATTTGATGACGGGAAGAACTAAATCTTATGACATACCTGGAAGCAGTGGTTTAGGGGGTAATTATGAAGTTAATCCAGCAGGTAGATTGGGGTTTAATGCTGAATTTGGCTTTACATACTTCCCTCTATGGAAGGGGACGCCAATTCCGGCCCTAAAAAAGTCGCGTATTTTAGATTACATAGAGGGGGGAGTTGGATTTAAGCAGCTTGGAGGCAAAGAAACAATTGGAGTTGATTACGACAACCAGAATCCTGTTTCAGAAAATGGAATAGGCAAATTCAGAAATAACTTTGTCTACATGCGAACTTCGTTTCATTCAATTGTTTTTGTTGGGAAGGCAAAAATTGATAAATCGAGAAAGTACTATATAGATAATGCACTTGGGATTAATTTAGATGTTAATGTAGTACCAGGGAATAAGTTATATGATGATCCGGGCTTGTCATTTGCACCACCAACTGAATTTCACAACCCCTTTGTGGCCCAATTAAATTATTGCCTCGGCTTTGGTATAAGACTAGATCGAGCATGGATGTTTATTCCAACAATCAATTTACCTGTTATTGGATTTTACGAATGGAACGGGGTTAATGCAAAAATGAACTGGTTCTCAAGCGAGTATTGGCCGATTCAACTGAGTTTTAAATTTATGAAGTTGCGCGAGAAAAATAGAAGCAAGTGTAAAGGAGCTCGCATAAATCATATTGATAAGCAATTGCTCAGAGAGCTTGAGAAAAACAATTAAGAGGATTAAAACGAGGATTTAATTTTTAATCTTACTAAAATCAGAGAAAAAATAATGTGTGCTGCACTGCAAATAAAAAAAAGTAAAACCCCTTGACAAAAATCGACATTACCGAATAGCCAATAGACAAAGCATACTCCAAACGCAGAATCAGATTTATCCAACAGCATAAAAAAATAGCCCCACTTCTGATGCTGCTCGCCTGGGCGAATGCCTACTTTTCTCTTTAAAAAGGAGTTTGGTAATTCAAATAACGGGTACGTAAATCCCAAAATTGCACCAAGTAACAAAGGACTTGGGACGTTAAATGCGAATAAATTAAATAGAGCATAAACAATCAGTGAGTTCATACAGGTTATAAAAACAAAACCTCGCCAAGTCTTATTTTTTCCAAATAGGTTTTCTGAGATGGGAATATCTAAGAAACCAAGCCACGATCTTTTAACCACTAGCATATGCAGGGTATTGGTAATAACCAATGGAAAAATTACAATTTCAATATGTTGTATAAAATCATTCACCTTCTTCTAAAAAATCAAGCATTCGAAGAGCAACGTTTAAAACCCGGTTAGAAAAATCATATTTAATTAAGATGCCCGCTACTTCGTAAAATGCAAGTCGAGTGGCAATATATGTTTTGAGCGAATATTTATATGCCTTATTCCATTCTTCTTTGGTGTAAGTTTTATTTAATTCTGAGTAGTAATTTAAGTAATGGTACATTTCCTCTTTTGTAAAGCTTATAGGAAATATAAAACTTAAGAACTCAACCACATCTCTACTTGGAAAGTCAATTACAGCCAATTCCCAGTCGTAAATGACAGGGGTTTTATTTTTTCTAATGGCAATGTTACGTGGGTTGAAATCGTTGTGGATAACAACTTTGTTTACTTTTATTTCTGTAGCTTCCGCCTCCCAACTCGATATATCGGCTAATAGATGTTTAAGCTTAGGGATATTATAAGATTCAGTTTTTTCAGTAATAATTATTGACAATAATTTAGCGTATAACGGCAATGCCTTCCATGCTGAAAATTCAGGAATAGATTTGATTTCTTTTGTTTTTTTATTGGAGTGAAATTCTGAAATGACCGACAAAACGTCTTTGATATTATCTTTTTGCCAAATTTCAGGATTGTTCTCAGAGTTTACGATGGCCAGTCTCGAATAATCTAAAAATTCTTGAATGAAAAAATAAATTTCACGAGAATTATTTTGCATTTGCCCATAGTAACTCGGGATGAAATTGAACTTACAAGAATGTAAAAATTGATTAATTTCAATTTCTTTGATATGGCAATTTTTATATTCAAGGACATTTCGATATTCTTTAATTAAGTCAGAAATCGTTGGATCAATAGAGGCGGCAATCATATGTAGCCCCTTTATAATTTCCTCGTCGAGTGGTTTGGATTTTAGAATTAATTTTTCTGTCTGATTTCCGTGATCTAATTTTAGCAGTGTAAACCCCATAAGTTTCTTGCTAATTTTGGCTGCTACATTCGTTATAATACCATTTTCAAGAATTGATTCTTCTATTATTTCAATTTTGGGGTTAGTCAGGGGTATTTCAATACAGCTGAGTAAAAAGCTTGGAGTAAGTTCAGATTTTAGTAACCATTGTTTTGGTTTATTTCTTCCAAGTTTTTCATGGGCTTTGGCAAATTCTCCGCTCACAATTGCCGAGTAAGTTGAAATTTCAAGCCCTAAAGCATACCCTGCAATTAATTGAGCAAAGCGCTCTACTTTTCCAGTTCCTAGGCAGCCCATCATAGCGAGTGCTTCAGATTGTTTAGAAAGATGCGTCCCCCCACCAATGGTTCCAATAACCAGATTAGGAAGGGTGAGCTGAAAGAGTAACCCGGAATCGTTTCTTTTGAGATTAAGGATACCAACTCCCGACTCATGAATTGATGCAAGGTCTTGCCCCGTAGCTACAAAAATGGAGGCAATTGCATTGGCGACATTAATGTTATAGCCAACCATTCCGTCTTCTTTTGCAAGTTTTATTGATGGGTGAAAAAAATTTTCCATTTTTTCCGATGTTGTCCTGAGAACTTCACGAATTATTTTTTCACTTAGAAAGCATTCGGCAACAACATGAATACCGCGTCCTTCTCGTATATTGGTGTATGAAATTTTTTTGTCGGAGGATGCATTTCCCTCAATGACAAAGTCAAGCGGATTAATTGTTGTTTTCGCTTTAAATTCTTCAATGAGGTACAATATGGCATGCCAAGTACAAGTAGTTGTCATATTTTGACCAGATGCATCACCCGTAGAATAGATGAATTTAAGGTGAACGTGATTTTCTTGCTGTATAATTTTTATTTCTTGAAGCTGAGCATGATTGGAATACTTTTTAGTGACAACTTTGATTTTCTCAAAAGTGGACTCCGTAAATTTTGCAAATAAGCCTGCATGGTCCTCATTTTCAAATAAAAAAAGTGGTGCACGACACATTTTTTGCCAATGTATTTTAGCCGAAAAGCCACCACTCAAACTAATTGCTCTAACCCCCCTATTCATGCTTGCTACCAAGGCCCCCTCTAAAGTTCCAGCTGTGCAATAAACAAATTCTGATTGTTGCTCATCCTTGAATAAAAGAGGACCGACAACGCCAACAGGTATTTCTACAGTACCAATGTATGATTCTATGTTATTTTGAATTTTATCGAGATCAAGTGTCGACTCTGAAATATTCTTATAGGGCAAAGAATTGGCGTCCAGAAAATCTATTCTAAGTTGGGTGGATGCTTTGGTTACTAATCCTCTGCCAGGTATGATTGGTAGTATACTCATTCTCTTGTATTGAAAACTGATTAGTTTTGGATATTAGTAGAGAGGAGTACCCAATGTGACTAAACGAGTAAACAAATCTAATTAAAAAATAAGGGTTTAAAAAATTTAGTTTCAATCAAAGTACTTTTGAGAAGATAAATTATCTAAAAACAATACACTTTCGGGGAAAAGATTTTCTTCTATTGAAACCAAATGTCGTCTATTATTTTTTCACCTGCAAAGTCATTTACACGTTGTAAAATAATCTGTTTCCCGTTTAATAATTCTTCTCTCATTACAGCTGAATCCATTGTAATATATAAGATTCTATTGTTAATTTTGAGATTCGTTGTTCTGTTGGAAACTGCAATCCCCATCATTTCCGACCATCCGTTTAAAACATCCATCTCTTTCATTCGTTTTTCTAAGCCATAAGCCTTAATGATTTTGCTTACGATTTGACCGAGTGGTTTTTCATCATCGTTACGAAAAAAATCCGCATTACTCATACAAGCTCTTCATTTGATTGTAAAACTACCCCAAAATTAACGTTAAAAAGTTTTTTTGCAATAGGCAAGTCATTTAGAACGCCAGCTAGCCGTTTTTCATCGGTATCTGTAATTAAAACTTGCCCAAAATAATTATTTGTAACTAATTCCAGAATTTTGGCTACCCGCATCTCATCCAATTTATCAAAAATATCGTCTAAAAGTAAAACTGGATTTATATTTAAATGAGTTTTTAACCATTCGTATTGAGCAAGTCTTAACGCAATGATAAATGATTTTTGTTGCCCTTGCGATCCAAATTTTTTGACGGGGTGCTCGTTTATCAAGAATACCAAATCGTCTTTGTGGATTCCGGCATTTGAATAGTGTGTAATTGCATCTTTTCGCTCATTTTCAGCTAATAAAGCCAGGAAATCAGCAGATGATAATTGTGATTTGTACGTGAATGAAACGAGCTCACTTCCTGAACTTATATTTTGATAAAAATCTTGAAAATATGGGATAAATTGCTCAGTAAAAGCGAGTCGTTTTTCATAAATCCGCGTTCCTACTTCAGCCATCTGCACATTCCATGGCTCGATTGATTCTGGATCAAACAATCGGTGTTCGAACATATTTTTTAAAAGGGCGTTCCGTTGCTCTAAAATTTTTGAATAGCTCTGTAAATCGAACAAATATTCGCGATCTAGTTGACTTAAAATTCCATCCATCCATTTCCGGCGCAATTCACTTCCCTCGGAAATTAAATCTCGATCGTATGGTGAAATCATTACAACTGGAAATTGGCCAATATGGTCGGCAAGTTTTTCGTATTCCTTTTTATTATTTCGAAAAACCTTTTTCGTATTCATCTTTACAGCACAGTGAATTTGGTAACTGCTTTGGTTTTTCTCCCAATCACCAATTATTGAAAAAAACTGCTCGTTGAAGCGGATATTTTGCCTGTCCAGAACATTTAAATAGGATTTACACATACTTAAATAGTAAACAGCATCTAAAATATTCGTTTTTCCGGAACCGTTTGGACCCACAAAACCATTAATTCCATCTACCAACTCAATATCGGCAACTTCGTAGTTTTTAAAATTGACAAGATGGAGCTGGGACAAGTGCATATAACAAAGTTACCAATCGGATTAACTCAAAAAACAAAAATTTGATAAGAAAACTTGAATTAGATCATTTTTTTAGAAGTCAATATGGCTTCCATTTCTGTTTGCAAAATCTTCGCTTCTTTCCTTGCTGCATCTGCAAAATCAACTCCTGACGAAGCGTAGAGTATTCCTCGTGAGGAGTTGATTAATAATCCACAATCTTTTCCCCAACCAAATTGAATCACCTCATGAAGTGTTCCTCCTTGTGCCCCCACACCAGGTACTAAAAAGAAATGATTCGGTGCTAAAGAACGAACGTGAGCTAATTGCTCTGTTTTTGTCGCACCAACAACGTACATTAAATTGGATTCTGTTCCCCAATTTTGGCTTGTTTTAATGACATTTTCGTATAACGTTTCTCCCTCTTTTGATTCAATTAATTGAAGATCAAACGCTCCTTTATTTGAGGTCAATACTAACAATATCACCCATTTATTTTCGAATTCCAGAAATGGCTTCACGCTGTCTTCTCCCATATACGGGGCAACAGTTACCGCGTCACAATTCATGTTTTCGAAAAATGTTTTTGCGTAATAAGTAGAAGTGTTTCCAATGTCGCCGCGTTTTGCATCAGCTATGCAGAAAACATCTTTTGGTAAATATTCTATTGTTTTTTGCAGGGTTTCCCACCCTTTTGCTCCATGGCATTCGTAAAAAGCCGTGTTTGGTTTGTAGGCAACGGCCAAATCATACGTTGCATCAATGATTGATTTGTTGAATGCAAATATGGGGTCTTCCTCTTTTAATAAATGCGCAGGAATTCTGACCAAGTCAGGGTCCAAGCCGATGCATAAGAAGCTTTTTTTTCTTTTAATTTGTTCAATTAATTCTTCTCTCGTCATCTTATTCTCCTTTTAGTTTTTCAGCATTTTCAGCCATTTTCAGTGCGTCAATCATTTCTTGAACATCGCCATTCATGAAGTTATTCAAGTTGTACATGGTTTTGTTGATACGGTGATCGGTGATTCGCCCTTGTGGATAATTGTAGGTGCGAATTTTAGCCGATCTATCTCCCGATGAGACTAACGTTTTTCGTTGCGCTGCACGTTCATTATGCACACGATCCAATTCGATTTGGTACAAACGAGAACGTAATACTGAAATAGCTTTTTCCAAGTTTTTGTGTTGCGAACGTCCATCTTGACATTCAACTACTGTTCCTGTTGGAATATGCGTCAAACGTATTGCAGATTCCGTTTTGTTAATGTGCTGACCACCAGCTCCTGATGCTCTGAACGTATCTTTTCGTACATCATTCATATCGAGTTCAAAATCTACTTCTTCGGCTTCGGGAAGAACGGCAACCGTTATTGCCGAGGTATGAACCCTCCCTTGTGACTCCGTTTCAGGAACGCGTTGAACACGATGAACACCCGATTCAAATTTTAACATACCATAAATGCCATCTCCGGAAATATCCATGGAAATTTCTTTGTAACCTTTTACCGTTCCTTCCGATGAATTAATAATTTCGTAATTCCACCCCACCGCCTTGAAATACATGGTATACATCCGAAAACAATCTTCTACAAAAATACACGCTTCATCACCTCCTGTTCCAGCGCGTAATTCCATTATTGCATTTTTGTCATCCTCGGGGTCTTTGGGGATTAATAAAATCTTTATTTCCTCCTCCATGATTGGCCGGCGTGTTTCAAGTTCATCGATTTCCATTTTCGCCATCTCACGCATTTCAGGATCTGTTTCGATTTCCAATAATTCACGTGCATTTTTGATATTTCCTAACAGGTTGTGGTAGTCTTTAAAAACAGCATTAACAACCTCTAATTCACGATACTCTCTATTTAACTTGACATAGCGTTCCATATCCGAAATGATATCTGGATCGACGATAAGCTTACCCACCTCCTCAAATCGATAATGTATTGCCTCTAACCTTGAATATAAATCTTGCATTTGCTGCGGTTTAATAAATGAAAGTTCCAAATTCAGATTGTATGGTTAATTTTTTTGTGGCAGATTCTTCCACTCGACCAACGATTTGAGCTGCAACACCAAACGATTTTGAAATGGAAATGATTTCATCTGCAAGGTCTTGAGGAACGTACAATTCCATGCGATGACCCATATTGAATACTTTGTACATTTCCTGCCATTCTGTTCCAGATTCTTCTTGAATCATTTTAAACAAAAGTGGAACTGGAAACAAATTGTCTTTTACAATGTGATGTTGATCGATGAAATGCAAAACTTTGGTTTGCGCACCTCCCGAACAATGAACCATTCCATGAATTTGCGAACGGTATTTATCCAAAATTGCTTTGATAATTGGCGCATATGTTCTCGTTGGAGAAAGCACTAATTTTCCTGCGTCGATGGGAGCCCCATCTATAGAATCAGTAAGCGATTTTGTACCTGAATAAACCAAATCTGAAGGAACTAAATGGTCGTAACTTTCTGGAAAATCATTAGCAAGTTCTTTATTAAAAACATCGTGACGAGCAGAGGTCAGGCCGTTACTGCCCATTCCGCTGTTGTATTCGCTTTCGTAAGTTGCTTGCCCGAAAGAAGCCAATCCAACAATAACATCGCCCGGTTGGATATTGTGATTAGAAATTACCTCTGATTTTTTCATTCGGCAAACAACCGTAGAATCTACAATGATTGTTCGAACTAAATCACCCACATCAGCAGTTTCACCGCCTGTTGAATGAATATCGATTCCATGATTTCGTAAATCAGTTAGTAATTCTTCTGTACCGTTAATAATTGCTGAAATTACGTCTCCAGGAATTAGATTCTTGTTTCTACCAATAGTTGAAGAAAGTAAAATTGGTCCGGTTGCCCCTACGCACAACAAATCATCCAAATTCATGATGAGCGCATCTTGAGCAATGCCTTTCCAAACCGAAATATCCCCCGTTTTTTTCCAATACATGTAGGCCAACGAAGATTTTGTTCCGGCGCCATCCGCATGCATTACCACACAATAATTATCATCACCCGTTAAGTAATCAGGAACGATTTTACAAAATGCTTTTGGGAACAATCCCTTATCTACATTTTTAATTGCTTGGTGAACTTCTTCTTTGCCGGCAGAAACGCCACGGAGGTTGTATCGGTTATCTGACATAATTTTCTGGAACACAAAAGTAAAAAAATCAGTGCAAAAAGAACGTATCGAATAATTATTAATGAACAAGCATAGGGGGATAAACTTGAAATATTAATTACATTTGAATCGAGTGAATTTTACCGAATGCGTGCTACACTTTTACTTTTTTTATTAATTTCTCAACGAGTATGTAGCCTGAATATAGCAATTCCCCACCCGGGTAAATGGTTGGGGCAATTGGCAATGAATGATCGATTATCCATACCATTTACCATGGAGATCAGTAAAGTGAAAAATAAACAAGTTATTGAGATTGTAAATGGGAAAGAGAGGATTTCTTTGCAATTAAAAGACGATGGAGATAGTGTCATTGGTCGATTTCGTGAATTTGATGCCTATCTGAAATTTAAATTTAACGAGAACGGAGAAGAACTTCGCGGCTATTGGCTCAACTTGAATAAAAAAACGCAAATTAAAATACCAATCAATGCATGGCTGGATAAAACAGTAACCGAAATGGTTTCGGAAACCACTAATATTCATGGTAAATGGAGGGCTATTTTTAGTCCAAATTCAGAAAATCCAGATGTCACAGTGGGGATTTTTGAACAATCAGCGCAATGTGTAAGTGGAACATTTTTAACGGAAACAGGTGATTACCGCTTTTTATCTGGGACAGTTAGCGTGGGACAATTTTCCATATCAACGTTCAATGGTTCTTGGGCTTTTTTATTTGAGGGAAAAGTGGTGAATGATTCCATTTATGGAAAATTTTATAGTGGGCCAAGTTATCAAACAGATTGGATTGCGGTGAAAGATCCAAATGCAACATTACGTGATCCATCGAAACTAACGTATGTAGAAAACGAAAAAGAGTTTAATTTTTCAGCTATTAAAACGTTGAAACGCAAATCCTTCGATTACAGAAAAGTGAGTAAAAATAAAGTGGTTATTTATCAAATTATGGGGACATGGTGCCCGAACTGCATTGATGAACTTCATTACTATAAAGAATTATACAAAAAATACAACGATCAAGGATTGGAAATAGTAGCATTAGCCTATGAAGTAGGAACGAATGAAAAAAGCCAAATTAAACGCTTGAAAGCATTCAAAAAAAGACTTTCGATTCCATATGAAGTAACTTTAGCAGGGACTTCAAGTAAAGACGTTGCCTCGGCACAATTTCCTATGATGAATGAAATTATGAGTTTCCCGACATCAGTTGTTGTTGGGCGAAATGGTAAAATTGAGTATGTCCATACTGGTTTTAGTGGACCGGCAACGGGTGAGGTTTATGAGGAATATAGAAAAGAGATGGAAATGTTGATAGAAAGATTGTTTACACAATACATAAAGTAATATTTTGATTTATAATCCTCTTTTTAGTTAATCTCAAAAATCTCCTTACAATTTTCTTTAATTTTTTCAGCAATTTCATCTGTCGGCAAATCGTTATCGTCAACCCCAAATGGGTCTTCAATTTCTTCTGCTAATACCTCCATGCTTACCAAGGCAAAGAATACAAATGTGGATATAAAAGCAGCCCAGTAGCCAAAATGATTCACGAATGCTAAGGGAAGGGTTATAACATATAGGAAAATGAATTTCTTGATAAATATATTATACGAATAAGGTATTGGCGTTCCTTTTATTCTTTCACAAGCACCAAGTCCATTTATAAAAGAATCAATATTTGATACAATTGCAAGATATTCTTCTTCAGAAATTCGTAAATCGTTTTTTATATCTTTAATTCTAAGAGTAATAAGCTGCATAATATACATGGGGATATGATTTTTTTTAGAAAAATCTTCTCTCTCTTTATCGGTTAAATCAAGCAAAGTTAAACACACCCCCTTTCTTAAATGTTCTTTATTTGCAAATGAAAAATTTGGTATCATTCGTGAGAAAAAAGTTTTTTCGTCTTGAGATAATTGAACGCTTGAAAGCTTTACAGATAAATTCCTACTGTCGTTTAAAAATTGCCCCCAAATTTTTCTTCCTTCCCACCAACGATCATAAGCTGTATTTGTACGAAAAACAAGGAGTAATGATATTACAAACCCTAAAATAGAATACACAGCAGGCAAATGATTCAACATTCTAGCATTGGGAAAAAATCGAAGCTCTAAAAAACTAATTAGTATGGAAAGGAATGCGATGAATAGCAGTTGTTTCCACAAGACCCTAATGGTATCACTCTTCCTCAGGGCAAGGATGTGGGATGCCCAAACTTTCGTGTTATAATGAATCATGTTTGTATGTAATACAAAAGTAAAATTAGTTTTATTAAATTATGACAATTAATCGGTTAACTTTTTTTATTAATTTCGATAAAAACTGACTTGAGATGGAAATAACCCCCGAAATACAATCAAAACTTGAACAACTAAGCGATAAATACGCTGCCCTTGGGCAAGATTTAAACTCTTATTTGGAGGGGCTTTTACATGCCGATGTCACGAAATATTGGGATTATATTGAACTTGATACTCTTCTTAGCATTCAAAAACCAAAAACTCCTTATCCGGATGAGGTTGTTTTTATTATTTATCACCAAATTACGGAGTTATATTTCAAATTGGCAATTAGGGAGTTTGAACAAATTGGTAATCAAGCAAAAATAGAGAAAGCATTTTTTATAGATCGCGTAAATAGAATTAACCGCTATTTTGGTGCGTTGATTAATAGTTTTGAAATAATGGTTGATGGGATGGAACAAAAGCAATTTTTAAAGTTTCGAATGTCCCTTCTTCCTGCTAGTGGATTTCAATCAGCACAATATCGATTAATTGAAATACATTCTACTGACTTCATTAATTTGGTTCACAAGGATATTCGTGAACAAATGTTGGGAGAGAAAGACATTAAAAAATTAATTCAATACGTTTATTGGAAAGAAGGGGCAACCGAACTAAAAACCGGTAAAAAAACCTTAACCCTTTCCCATTTTGAGGAGCGCTATATTGGTGAATTTATTCGATTAGGAGAAACATGTGCCGATAAAAATTTGTGGCAAGTTTATCTCAAATTACCCAAAGAAGATCAAAAAGATCAAAAAGTAATTAATGCCTTGAAACAACACGATGTCAATGTAAATATCAATTGGCCTTTGGCACATTACAAATCAGCTGTTCGTTATTTAGCTAAAGATGCTACTGATATTATTGCCACTGGAGGAACAAATTGGCAAAAATATCTACCGCCACGTTTTCAAAAAAGAATTTTCTTTCCTGAACTTTGGTCAACTGACGAAAAAGACGCTTGGGGAAGAGAATGGGTTGAGTCTGTCTTAAACCAATAAATGTGTCAGATTTACCACTGATTTCAGTCTGTATTCCTATTTTTAATTCCGATGCCACTTCATTGGTAAATAAACTTGTTGATCAAGCTAATAATCTAGATAACAGGGTTGAAATCGTAGTGATTGACGATTGTTCGAGCGGTGAGTGGAAATTAAAAAATGAAACAATCAATAATTTGTGTAATTATGTTCAACTTTCTGAAAATAGTGGCCGTTCCAAAATTCGGAATTCATTTTTAAACTATACGAGAGGGGATTTTCTTCTTTTTATTGATGGAGACTCTGAAATAATATCAGATAATTTTTTAACGGATTATTTAAATTTCACTGAAAAGAACAATCCAGACGTATTGGTGGGAGGAAGCGTTTACCAAATTAAAAAACCAAATAGATCTCAACTGCTGCGATGGAAATATAGTATTTATAGAGAAAGTAAGCCCTCAGGATTAAGAGAAAAATTAAATTTAGGGTTTAAAACAAATAATTTTTTAATCCGAAGAGCCATTTTTTCTCGTACACCATTTAGCGAAAAACTGATCGGTTATGGTCATGAAGATACGTTTTTTGGAATTCAGTTAGATTATCAAAAAAGTAAAATTCAGCATATTGAAAATCCGGTATTGAATAAACAACTTGATAAAAATGCCGTGTTTTTAAAAAAAACTGAAAATTCCATTTCAAATTTGATTTACATCTATTCTTTGAAAGATGAATTTCCAAAAATTAAGGAAATAAGATTGATTCAAGCTTATGAAAGGCTGTCAAAACAAAACCTATGTGGGTTTGTTTTATGTTCTTATAATCTCACTGAAAATGGGTTACTCTTTTTTTTAAAGAAAGGGTTGTTTACCTTGTGGATGTTTGATTTTTATAAATTAGGATTGTTTATTCGTAAAATAAAATCGTAAATTAGTCTTTAAAATATAACGTATGAAATCACAGTTAACTATTTTATTTTTTATTCTTATCCGTTTTTCTTTCTGTCAATCTCCTACCTTATCAGTTGGACAAAGCGCCCCCTTACTTGAACACCGAATGGAAGCTAGTTCGAGCGAGTATTTTTCCCTGATGGATTTAAAGGGGGAGGGATTGATTGTAGTTTTCACATCCAATACTTGTCCGTTTGTAGTGGGGTTTAATGATGGGTCTTTTAATGGTTGGGAAAATACGTACAATTCAATAGCTGAGAAAGCCAGCCAATCGAATATTAATACCGTTTTAATTAATTCAAACGAAGCAAAAAGAGGCGATGGGGAGTCAATGGCAGATATGATTAAACGTAAAAGTGATAAACGATATTCAATGCCATATCTGATTGATAACAATTCGGAATTGGCAAATGCTTTTGGAGCAAAAACAACCCCGCATGTTTTCTTTTTTGATCGCAATATGAAATTAATTTATACCGGGTCAATTGATAACTCGTTTGATGATGATAAAAAATCAGAAATTTCCTATTTAATGAACGCGATTGAAGCATATTCAAATGATAAAAAAATTAAAACCAAATCAACGTCGCCAAAAGGGTGTAGTATTAAAAGAGTTAAAAATTAAAAGCATGAAATATAGTCTAATTATTTTATTTGCCATTGTTTCTGTTATTGGTTATGGACAAAAGCAAGGAAGTGGTGGTCTGCCGAAAAGTTTGAAGTATGAGCAGTTGTTCAAAAATATTGATAAGCGCACATTTGATGTCCCAAACATAGACGCTCTTCGGGCTGAAGATGAATTAACAGACCATACAGGAACAGGTCCTTGGCGTTTTGGATTTAACAATTACACTTCCCTTACTTTATTGAACTCAGGTTCATGGTTTGAGTTGGAAAATGGTGGGCGTATTTGGTTTTTGAAGTTAACGTGTGAACAAGCCCTAACAATCAATTTATCATTCATCAATTCTGAAATTCCTGATGGAAATGAATTATTTGTTTTTAATGAGAGCAGAGATTTTATTCTAGGCAAGTTTGAGCAAGAACATTTATATAACGGGCAACTGGGTGTAGAATTAGTGCCAGGGAGCACTGTAATTGTAGAATATTTTGTAAAAAAAGACAATCCAAATGGAAGTTTAGAGATTTCAACGGTAACCCACGGTTACAGAACTGCAGATGAGTTTCAAGAGAAGGCTTTTGGAAGTTCTGGGGCATGTAATATGAATGTAAATTGTCCAGACGGATTGCCGTGGCAGCCCGAACGAAATAGTGCTTTGATGCTTGTTTCTGGTTCTAATGGTTTTTGTTCTGGAGCATTGA
>Ga0194133_10000836_pt1 | contig 58413 bp, 46 predicted proteins | sample TA2KigOf40mmetaG_FD_155448 | JGI IMG/M metagenome (GOLD analysis project Ga0194133, IMG submission 155448) | Freshwater microbial communities from Lake Tanganyika, Tanzania - TA2015055 Kigoma Offshore 40m | ecosystem: Environmental > Aquatic > Freshwater > Lake | place: Tanzania: Lake...
TGCAAATATTTTAAACGCTTATAGGCCTGATTGAAATTCTGAGCAGCAAAAATGAACATCAACTTACTATATGAACTCTGATTTCGAAAAGCAAATAATACCATCGCCGCATATTCCTTTTTTAATTTCACCAGTTGGTTCTGAAGAGATCGAACCGTATTGGTATTGTCGGAGATTTGATTATCCAGTAATTTAACCTCCGAATTAATGATACTAATTTTCCTCTCACGTAGGCGTATTTGAGCGTTCAATGCCCTTATCTCTTTTAAAGAAAGGTTTTTATTGTTTGCCGTTTGATTAAGGCTTTTGTTTAAAGATTCTATCTCTCTTGTCAATGCCTCCTTGCGTCTTCTAAGCTCCGAACTACTCTGTGCATGTAGTCCGGACACCACAAAAAATAATACCAGAAAAACTATAAACTTGAAACGCTTCATTCTTTCAAATGTACTTAATTTTTAATCAAAAAACGGTCAGGAACGCGAAATGGGAGTTCCAAAATGCCATCCAAATCAACTTTTAAAAACTTGAGCTCCAACAAAAACTTCTTCGATTGAACTTGAGAATCCATAATTATGGAATGCGGAATTAGTTGCTGATTTATCATTATGAAATCGGAGTATCTGGCACTAAGCTCTTGTTTCTCTACCGCGTCATTCAGGTTTGTTTGGACTACCTTATTCTCAGGGTTAATCCATAAATTATAGCTTAAAACCCCAAATGTACTTTTCAATGTAGTCTCCTCATTTTCTATTTTCAACTCAGCAGAATCGCTGATGAACTCAGACACTGTGTTTCCTAAGAGGATTGACTGCAGCGTTCTGAAATTGATTTGTTCATTTGTAAATTCATGGATATAACTGAATGGCTTGTTGATGTAAATATTATCCATTCGATTTAAAATTTTGACACTATCGGGTGCAATGAGCGCTCTGGCTATTTCAAGACCTGCAATTGCCATGACTGAAACCCAAATTACCTCATTATTCCTGATACGGAAATTCATATTCACCTCATTACTCTTGTCATTAATGCTAAGTACTGACTTTGATTTAATCGCCAGAGTATTGAACATCATATTGTTCCTCTGAATAGAATCCAATTTGTTTTTTCTGGTACTATCGGGCGCTACCGTAGCTGCCTGAAACTCAGGAATTACCGTCTGTGGCAATATCACTTTCTTAGCCCTGCAGCCAGTTATGGCCAACAGCAAGACCAAAAAGTAAATAGTATTAGCGGATATATTTTTTTTCATTTATTTTTTGATCCAGAGTATCTGAACGTGATCCAACTTCTTTAGCTTTACGCCACTGTTCAAGAGCTTTCTCATGCTCACCAAAGAAATATAAAATATCTCCATAGTGTTCAATTTGTACACCATTAGCCGAATTATGCTGCAATGCTTTTTCAATCCATATTTTTGCCTCTGCATATCGCTCTAGCTTGAATAAAATCAAGGCATAAGTGTCTTCCGAGGATGCATTATCCGGATCCAGTTCAATTGAACGTCGCGACATCTTTTCGGCTACTTCCAAATTCTCTCCTCTTAACGATAAATAATAGGCATAATTATTTAAAACATACGAATTTCGTGGATCTAGTTCTAACGCTTTGTTATATGCTTGATCAGATTCCTTAAATCGCTTCACGGCATTGTAGGAATCTCCTAAAGTTGAGTAAACCTGAACCAGAACCTCCTTATCTTCAGAAGCCAGATCCAAGGCATTTTTTAGATAGGAGATTGCTTTTTCGTGTTTTTGAGTTTGCGCGTACCCAATTCCGGTGTAAAGATAAAGTGCAGCCTGGTTAGGAAAAATACTTAAAGCCCGATTCCCATCCGTGATTGCCTGAACGAATTCTCCCCGACTTACCTCAATTCGTAACAACTGTTCCCAAATTTGATAGACCTGATCATTGATTTCAAGCGCTTTTATATACGATTCCTGTGCTTGTGGATATTTGCGCTCCTGAAACAAAACATCCCCAAAAATAGCATGTGCTTTTGCCTCTTCAGGATGTATTCTTACCATAATGGAGGCCAACTCATTGGCATACGCTCTGGCTTTCATATCAACGAACATAGGAAAAAATGAAAGTACAATTCTCACTTTCTCGTCAATATTTAAATCCGGATCTTCAAAAGCAATCTTTAGCTCAATAAATGTATTCTCAAACTGTCGAAGGGCCTTATAATTATCTGCAAGTGCCAGACGCACCATGGCATTCGTCGGCGAAATTTGCTTAGCCTTATTCAAAACCTCAATGGCTTTCTTTCTATCCCCTGATTTTACGTAAACCTCGTTTAGATAAATATAGTTTCTCAAATCTTCAGGATTCAAACTGATTTGCTTCTCGAGTTCATCACCAAGTTTAGCTGATTTCCCCTGCTGCATAAGAATTCGTTGTCTTGCCGACACCAAATCCTCGGATGAACCGAATCGTTTTTCTATTTCATCATAGATTTTTTCAGCTTCACTTACCCGGTTTAGGATCAGGAGTGCATTGGCCTTGTCATAATAATAAGCCTCATTGTTTGGTGATATCCTCGATAATTCCTCCAAAACAAACACCAAATCAGCAATTTTATTAGTTTTTTTATAAATATCGGACAGCAATACCCAATACCACTCATTTTCCGGGCGTACCGTAACTGCTTTTCTCGTTAATATCTCGGCTTCATCCGGCCGATTATCCGCAGATTTCAAATTCGCTAACTCATATAAAGCCGCATCATTTGCAGGATCTAAATCCAAAACTTTATTAAAATTTTGGGCTGCCTGGGCATAATTCATAGAAATTTTTTCCTGAAGACCCTCAAAAAAAAGTTCCTTTAATCTGATGCTGTCTCTTTGATTGATGGTTTTACCAATGACAATGACGGGTTGTGAAGTCTCCGGTTTGTTCTTCTGCCCGCGAACTGAAAATGCGAAAAACAAAAAAAATGATAGAAATATTCCCTTTTTTATCATACTCTCATTTACCGGTATGACCATATCCCCCTGATCCACGAACAGTTTCAGTCAAAAATTCAACCTCTTCCCAACTTACCTTTTCGTGTCTGGAGATAATCATTTGAGCAACCCGATCCCCATTATTGATCTCAAAATTAGTTTCAGAGAAATTGATAAGTAAAATTTTTATCTCTCCCCGATAATCAGCGTCAATTGTACCGGGCGAATTCAAGATGCTGATACCATTTTTCAATGCAAGTCCGCTCCGAGGTCTTATCTGAGCCTCAAACCCAACAGGCAACTCAATAAACAAACCGCTTGGAATCAATTTTCTCTCCATGGGCTTCAACACCACCGTTTCAGAGAGATTGGCTCTGAGATCCATCCCTGCAGATGAGGCAGTTTCATATTCCGGTAATGAATGAGCGGATTTGTTGATGATACGGATTTTCATTTTCTACCAAAAATTAACTTGATATCTTTCCTTTCAGCGATCAGAACTATTGCGGTAAATATAATAAACAAGGTATTTCCTATGATCAGGTTTCGTTCAAATACTACAAATGCTACAAAAACAATACAAATGGAAGACAAAAGGTAAATAATATTTTTACGGAGTTTATAGGGTATGGGATAATTTCGTTGCCCCCAGATATAAGATAGAATCATCATTAGGGTGTAAGCACTGAGCGATATCCATGCAGAGGCTAAATAGCTATACTTTGGGATAAAAATTAGATTAAGTATGATCGTTAATATTGCTCCAATCCCTGAAATATATAATCCAAAACGAGTTTGATCAGATAACTTATACCAGATTGACAAATTGATATAAATCCCTAGGCTGACATAACCAAATAATAAAACAGGCACGATTTTTAAACCCGACCAGTACAGGGCTTGCTCTGCAGCATCTTTACCTCTGATAAAATATTTCAGCAATTCAATATTTGCTACGAGCAGAATAAAAATCAGAGAAACGGCAATGATAAAAAAATTCATTATTTGTGCATAAGTTTCGGTCGCATCTTTGTTCCTAGCATGACTGAAAAAGAAAGGTTCAGCACCTAATCGAAAAGCGTTAATAAAAATGCTAAGAAATACAGCAATCTTACAGCAGGCGGCATAAATTCCAAGCTCCTGTTCAGACACTGCCGGCGGTAAAAGTTGACCAAGAAAGACCTTGTCAATATTCTCATTCACAATGAATGAAATGTTGGCGATGAGGACGGGCAGACTGTAGACAAACATTTCTTTCACCAAGAGGAGATCATATGTAAATGTTAAATTCAGGAGTTCAGGAATTAGGAGAACGAGGGTGAACAAACTTGCTATCAGATTGGAAATAAATACATAACCAACCCATCCTTCCCTAAACCATCCCACTAAATATTCGGCGCCAAACCATCCTTGCTTAATGATTAAGGGAAATACAAAAATAAAAAGCAGGTTGAAGCCGATAAAGGTCATGATATTAACCAACTTGATCAGGCTATAGCGTATTGAACGGCCATCGGCTCTCAGTTTTGCAAAGGGAATAACGGCAAGTGCATCGGCCACGAGTATGTGAATAAAACACTTAATGTAGGAGGCATAATCAGGATCATGCTGATCTCCCTTTTGGATCCATGCTGCGATATCATCAACAAACAAAATGGTAAAAAGCATGAAAATGAATGCCACCAACAATACTGTAAAAAAAGTATTATTATATACTTTTTGCCGGTCGTTCTCGTATTTATTCAGGTACCTGAAATAGGTGGTTTCCATTCCAAATGCCAGTAACGCATTCAACATGGATGCCCAGCTGTACATCAATGAAAAGATTCCGTAAACCTTTGGAGAATAAAGTCCTACGTAAATCGGGGTCAGAAAGAAATTAAGAAAACGGGTGATTACCGTACTTATTCCGTAAACAGCAGTCTGACCGGCAAATTTCTTAATGGCTGACAAGGATAGATAAGGTTAGATTGTTAGTATTATCTTTTAAGCACTTCAAAATTAACATAGTTTTTTAATTCGGCTTCGCATACCGACACATTTTCAACAAGTGCCCTATCTGAGCCCTTGTGACAAAATTCTAGAAATAATTCCAATGAAAAATCATCCCCTTCAGCTTCAATCAATACCGTTCCATCCCGCTGATTGCGGGCTGTCCCTTTAATTCCAAGCTGATCGGCCACCGCTTTACTTGTTGACCTGAAAAATACGCCTTGTACTTTTCCACTAATAATAATATCGAGGTGTTTCAAAGCCATTGCTAAAAACTTAATTTATTAATGCGTTCTTTTTCAACTAAAAATTCCCGCCACATCTCATCTAAATTTTGTGCCGCAGGCTTTACTTCATGTATAAACGAAGCCACTTGTCCGATCTCCAGTTCACCCTGTTCCATATCACCCTCAAACATTCCCTTTTTAGCGCGACCCCTTCCCAACAATTCCAATAATTCTGCACGACTTGCACCTTCAGCCTCTGCTTTCTCAACCGCTCGGTAAAAATCGTTCTTCAATAATCTAACCGGCACCAATGATTTCATACTCAATCGGGTATCTCCTTCTTCTGCCTCAATGATTGCCTGCTTGAAATTATCATGAGCAGAAGATTCTTTAGAGGCAGCAAACAATGAACCCACTTGAACCCCTTCTGCCCCAAGTGCAAATGCAGCAAGCATCGCTTTTCCGCTACCAATACCGCCGGCAGCAATAACAGGAACCGAAACTGCTGAACAAATTTCAGGCACTAAGTACAAGGTGGTTGTTTCTTCACGCCCATTATGCCCACCTGCTTCAAAGCCTTCGGCAACAACTGCATCCACTCCGCTTTGCACCGCCTTTACTGCAAATTTTTTATTTGCAACCACATGTACAACCTTAATCTTATTTTCCTTTAAAAAAGGTGCCCAAAGTGTGGGATTGCCGGCCGAGCTGAATACAATCTCAATTTTTTCTTCGACAATGATTTTCATTATCTCCTCAATATCCGGATACAATAGAGGAACATTCACTCCAAATGGCTTCGATGTAGCTTGCTTACATTTTTTAATATGCGTTCGCAAGACCTCGGGATACATAGAGCCTGCTCCCAGTAAACCTAATCCACCGGCATTGGAAACTGCAGATGCCTATTCCCAACCACTGCACCAAACCATTCCGGCCTGAATAATCGGATATTCAATGTTGAATAACTTGTTGATTCTATTCATTATAAAAAATCAGGTCTTTAAACCAAGCTCGACCAATTAAGGCATTAAATGAGTTTTTTTATTGTAGAAAATTTTGTTAACTCGGCTCCCTTGACATTTTCAATTAAATTTAATCCCGGAGATTTACCTTTTTCAATCGATCCAAATTGATTATCAATTCCTAAAAACTGAGCACCATGAATAGTAGCCCAGCGAATGGTATCGGCAAAACATAAGTCGGGGAAATGCTGTCGTATAGTCTTTAATTCAGACAAAATGCAAAGTTGATCGTTAGAAGCTAAGCTGTCTGTTCCGATCGTAATTTTAAAATCATAATCCATAAAACGATGAATTTCAGGCAATCTTCCTTCAATATACAAATTTGCATTGGGGCAGAAACAAAAGACGATTTCCTTATCACTCTCGAAAAGCTGAGCCAGATCATCTTGGGTGGTATAGGTATTATGAACCAATAAAATTTTTTGCTTAGACGACAAGAAGGGTAAAATACTTCGGACTGAGCTCAAGTACCTGCTTTTAAAAAAATCAACAGGCAGATTGATCGACTTGTAAAAGTCAAGGAAATCACCTGTTTTATTCATGAAAAGATCGGTTTCGGCCCGGCTCTCCTGGTTATGTATGCTGCATAGGTTATCATGCCTTTCTGAATAATCGCGAAGCAAGCCAAAAAGCTTTTCAGAGACCGAGTATGGCGCATGTGGCACAATCGATACCGGAAGCGGTAAGAAATCTGATTTCAATTTTATAGCCCTGTTAAACACGATATCGGCTTTTGAAGGGTCAAAACCCAAAAGCTCTAAAAAAGTATGGTAAAAGATTTTACTGGTTTGCTTGACTCCTTTCGATAAATGATTATTTGAAATATCTCCCACTGCCACAATTCCGTTTTTGAACATCAAGTCATCACTTGCCTTCATTGCAATTAATACTACTTCATCCTGCATCGACCTCTCGGAAATTACTGCCTTAACAAAAGAGACCAGACCAGTTCCTTTGGGTAGCTTACCTTTTAAGTGAGAAAGCTCTAGATGACAATGCGAATTGATAAAGCCGGGTACTATGATGCCCTGATGATGCTCAATTGGACCGGTAATGGAATGAATGTGATTTGAATCCAGAACCTCAATGATTTCTCCAGACTCATTAAGAATGACTATACCCTTTCTGACTGGTTCGGAACTGACCGGAAAAACATAATCCGCACTAAAGTATCTGAGCATAAAGCAAAAATAGAACTTATAATTTAAGCTAATGGTGAATAATTTAATCTTAGGTTGATATCAGGAAGAATGTAAAATACCCTTAAAATGAATCTCATGAAGCTACGAACTCAGATTGTTTGATTTTTGAAAGCAATACCTACGTGTTATCGCTTCGTTTAGTCCTCTCCTCCGGAGTATTTCCGGCAAGAAATTGTACTTTTTTTCAGATAATCAATAGCCGGAAGATAATCCTTCGGCAAGGTTTGGTTTACCCGCTACTGTTTTTCATCGCAACGGGCAGTCCGGTAATAGAACTACTAGCCCTATTAAGCAAACCCGGGTGGCAGCTCTATCTTTTTTGCGCTGCTGAATCTTAGGCTAAGGATTCCAATTGCCCGCAAAAAAATAGGGCAGAACACGGGACTGGCATAAACCAGGAGCAACAGACCCTGCTTTCCAAAAGCTGATAAAAATAATCAGGCACCGGCAAAATCCTGTATCGATCTCAGATTTGTTTCCGTAATGATGAATTTGAAACTGCCCATTTTAATCACCAAAATCTATGTCAATCAATAATTAAAAGCCACTCTTATCCATGTCCAAGGATTCATAAGAAATCCTGAGGAAGTTAAATTTTAGTATTTTTGCAGCAAATGCTTGCGACAAATAAAAAGGACATTCGAAATTTATCGCCTGAACAATTAAATCAGGAATTCCTTGCCATGGGAGAGCCGGGGTTCAGGGTAAAGCAGGTCTATGAATGGATTTGGGCAAAATCTTGTACTGATTTTGATGAAATGAGTAATCTTTCTAAAGCTCTTAGAGAAAAACTGAAAGAGCAGTTTGTCATCAATAAGGTGCAAATCAACCAGTCGCAATTTAGCAGTGACAAAACCATTAAGAGTACGTTTAAGCTATTCGACAACAATATTATTGAAGGTGTTTTGATTCCTGCTACTGATCGGATGACTGCATGTGTCAGTTCTCAGGTAGGATGCAGCTTAACCTGCAAGTTTTGTGCAACGGGCTATATGGATAGAAAACGCAATCTGAATGCCGATGAGATTTATGACCAGGTAGTTTTAATTGATAAGCAAGCTAAAGAAAATTACCATGTTCCATTGACCAACATTGTGTACATGGGCATGGGAGAGCCCTTGTTAAATTACGCCAATGTGATGAAATCCATTGAACGAATCACTGCTCCCGACGGACTGAATATGGCTGCCAAAAGGATTACGGTTTCAACTGCCGGGATCGCAAAAATGATTAAGAAGCTGGGAGATGATGCCGTCCGTTTTAATCTTGCCCTTTCACTGCATGCAGCAAATGACGAGAAACGAAATACCATCATGCCCATCAATGAACAGAATTCACTCAAAGCCTTGGCAGAAGCACTAAAATACTATTTCTCAAAAACCAAAAATCCGGTTACCTATGAATACATTGTCTTCAATAATTTCAATGATACTATTTCGGATGCTGAAGAGCTGGTGAAATTTTGCAGGCATATTCCCTGTAAAGTGAATATTATTGAATACAATTCGATCTCTTTTGCTGATTTCGAAAATGCCGTAGTAGACAAAATTGAAGCGTTTGCAGCCCATCTTCGCAAACATGGAATTAATACCAATATCAGGAGAAGCAGAGGCAAAGATATTGATGCAGCCTGTGGCCAGCTGGCAGTAAAAAGCTGATAATCAATTTTTTAATAAGCTCAAGTCCTTTAGGATCGGGTGGATCTCAATTCCTATTGGCTCGGCAATCAGGTATCAATTTTTATCCCGAGGAGCCAAAACGGTATTTTATCTGTTCAATGTCAGGGCAACAAAGGATCTCACTAAGCTCATCTGCGATTTTATTGTGGCCGAATAGCCTGGTGATCTGTTGAAATGCAGGGGTTTATCCGGGTGATCATTTCAAATATCCCACCGATTCCTAAACCATAAGCTACAGTAAATTCTTCCACAAGCCATTGTTCATAGCTTAGATTTATGAAAAATTTGCTCGATTATCTCAAAGACTTTTTTTCTCTTTTCTTTCCGGACCTTTGTGCCGCATGTGGTAGAAATTTATTCAAAAATGAGACCATAATCTGCACCCATTGTACCTATAATCTACCCTACACCAACTTTCACAGAGATCCTCTAAACAAGATGGCGAGACAAATTTGGGGTAGATTTCCATTTGAGCAAGCTATCGCCTTTGTATATTTTCAGAAAGGAAACAAGGTTCAAAATTTAATGCACAAGCTTAAATACAATAAGAAACCCGAAGTAGGAATAAAGCTGGGTGAGCTATATGCCAGACAGCTCATGAGGACTGAAGCCTGGCAGAAAGCAGATTTGATTATTCCTGTTCCTTTACACCCCAAGCGATTAAAAAAAAGAGGCTATAACCAAAGTGAACAGATAGCCAAAGGTTTGGCCTCGGTTCTAAAGCTGCCGGTAAGTACACAGCAATTGGTTCGCAGGGAAAATATCGAATCCCAAACTAAAAAATCAAGGTTTACCCGATATGAAAATTTGACTGAAGCCTTTAGCGTAAAAGACCCTTCCGAACTGATTGACAAGCATGTGCTTCTAGTAGATGACGTAATGACCACGGGAGCTACCATGGAGGCCTGCAGTATCGAATAATTAAAAATTGCAGGATTAAAAATCAGTATTTGCACCCTTGCCTATACTGAATAATGGTTTTATGGTTCTGTCCAGTCATTTCGAACCCAGCAGCATTATTCTCTTTCCAAGGTAGCTATTTGCGCTGTGTAGAAATCTGCTGATGTGAGACCCTGCTTTTGATGATGGGATTTCTCTTCGAGATGTAACTATTTCTAAATACAAATTTTTTCGCTCTTCAAAATGACGGGTTGATGATCCCTCAGCCATAATCGGCCGGACAGAAACAACATGAATCTTGAAGAAATTTCATCAGGCAAATCACTGAAATAAAAAAAAATGAAAATTATTGAAACTTTTTGGTCACGGCTCCGTAGAAATGTGTGAGAGCGTTAATTAAAATTGAAAAAGCTGATTGCCCCAGGCATCAGCTTTTTCTGCTTTAAACGCAAAATGACAAATAAAACAGGGCTTTATATCATTTTAAAGATCATTTAGGACAATTCTCTTGTTTAAGTAATCGTCCATTCTACTTTCAATAAAGGTTCAAATTCATGGGAAAATAAAAAACGGCTTGAGCTTAGAATCAGCAAACCGGGATAATATCCCATACCCAAACATTACAATCGACCTATCGTAGTTCCTTATTTGTACAGAGGATGCTTACCCATCATCTCATTCACCTTTTTGCGCACCTTCTTGGCTTGAGATTGATTGTTTGGATTTGAGATCACTTCATCGATCAGTTCAACTATCTTTTCCATATGCTTCTCCTTGAGTCCTCGAGTACTCACAGCTGCGGTACCAACTCTTATTCCTGAAGTGACGAATGGTGATTTATCATCAAAAGGAACCATATTTTTATTAACGGTAATTGCAGCTTCTCCCAGCGCATTTTCTGCATCACGGCCACTAATATTTTTATTGCGAAGATCAATAAGCATCATGTGATTATCTGTACCACCTGATATAAGCTGGTATCCACAACTGACCAAGGCAGCAGCCATAGCTTCGGCATTTTTCTTGACCTGAATGATGTATTTCATGTAAGCTTCACTCAATGCTTCCCCGAAGGCAATGGCTTTTGCGGCGATAATATGCTCCAATGGTCCGCCTTGTGTTCCTGGGAAAACGGCCATATCCAAAACAGAAGACATCATCCTTAACTCACCCTTCGGTGTTTTGAGTCCCATGGGGTTCTCAAAATCCTGTCCCAACATAATCATTCCACCTCTGGGACCTCTGAGTGTTTTGTGAGTAGTGGTAGTCACGACATGACAATGCGGAAGTGGATCATTTAACAAGCCACGAGCAATCAGCCCGGATGGATGAGAAATATCGGCCATTACCAAGGCCCCAATCTGATCAGCCACAGACCTGATGAATTGATAATCCCAATCCCGCGAATAAGCCGATGCGCCACAGATAATTACTTTCGGTTTTTCTTTTAAGGCAACTTGTTCGAGCTTTTTATAATCTATTAAGCCGGATTCACGATCTACCCCATAAAAAAAAGGTTTATACAACTTTCCTGAGAAGTTGACCGGCGAACCATGCGTTAAATGTCCGCCATGTGAAAGATCAAAGCCCAAAATTTTATCCCCCGCGTTTATAAGCCCAAGAAGCACGGCTGCATTAGCTTGTGCCCCCGAATGAGGCTGAACATTTACCCAGCCAGCATTAAATAATTCTTTTGCGCGTTCAATGGCTATATTTTCTACCTCATCAACAACTTCACAACCACCATAATACCGCTTACCCGGCAAACCCTCAGCATACTTATTGGTAAGAACTGAGCCTGCAGCCTCCATAACCTGCTTACTGACAAAATTTTCTGATGCAATGAGCTCAAGGCCTGTTTCCTGACGCTCTTGTTCTTCTTCAATTAGGCTGAAAATAAGTTTATCTCTTTTCATGGATATATTCTGGTGTTTTTGAGTGATTATTGAATGATTGCGTAAAAATACAAATTAAGAATTGATTGAACCGACTTTAGCTTCAATCCAAAAATTATTAAATCCTATTCCAGTTTGTATTGATATCAAATCCTGTTGAAGCATTTCCAATAAAGCCATAAAATTGTAAACAAAATGAACTTTATTGTCAGAATTTTTTAAAATATCTGCAAAATCAAGTCTCTTATTTGTGGATAAGAGCGAATCAATTAATTTCTTTTGTGTCTCAATCTGATATGGGTACTGTTCAACAACATGCTGCTGTTGATCATCACGTCGAAAACTGCGCTGTAATACTTTGTGAAAGGTGATCATTAATTTATAGAGGTTGATTGATTCCAATTCCTCTCCCGGCTCAGAAAGTAAGGCCATCTGTTGAAGATCGAAGTCAATATTGCCGCGTTTTTCTCGGATAAAACGGATATCTTCAAGGTCTTTAAGCCGTCCCGCAATTTGTTTGAACTTTTTATATTCAATTAATTTTTCAATCAGATCACGTTTCAGATCAACTTCATTGCCCTCATCATCCAGATCCGGCCTGGGTAAAAGCATTTTTGCTTTAATCCTCATCAAAGTTGCTGCAACAAAAATAAATTCACTAGCCAATTCTATATTCAGAGCGTTCATTTGATGAATATACTCAAGAAAATCATCCGTGATTTTAGCTATCGGAATATCCTGAATATCAAGCTCATCCCTCTCAATAAAAAATAAAAGAAGATCAAAAGGCCCCTCGAATTGGGGCAGTCTGATTTCGAAGGCGTCAGTTTCATTCATAATTCTCAGCTAATTTAAGTAGAGTAAGCTAATTTATCTCTGAACAAAAAAATAAAAATGTTTAACAAATACATTATTTTTGCCACAACTATAATTACAAACCCTAAATGGAAGTCAAGGCGGGCGAATTTCTTGAGCAGATCAACTATCCCTCAGATTTAAAAAAATTTAAGGAAGAAGATCTTGAATGTATCTGCTCGGAGTTAAGACAGTATATTGTTGATACCGTCTCGGTAAATGGCGGACATTTTGGCTCAAGTTTAGGCGTTGTTGAATTATCGGTTGCCCTCCATTATGTGCTCAATACCCCTTATGATCAACTGGTTTGGGATGTTGGGCATCAGGCATATGGCCATAAAATCCTTACCGGTCGCAGAGCCGATTTCCATACCAATCGCATCTACAAGGGACTTAGTGGTTTTCCAAAAAGATCTGAAAGTGAGTATGACACCTTTGGTGTCGGACACTCATCAACCTCAATTTCAGCGGCTTTAGGTATGGCGGTAGCTTCAAATTACAAAGGGGAAACCGATAGGCAACATGTTGCTGTTATTGGAGATGGTGCAATGACAGGTGGATTGGCTTTTGAAGCCCTGAACCATGGTGGAATCGAAAATTCAAATATTCTGGTAATCCTGAATGATAACTGCATGTCGATTGATCCAAATGTTGGAGCACTCAAAGAATACCTAACCGATATCACGACTTCTAAATCATACAATAGGTTTCGGGATGATATTTCAAATGTTCTTACGAAGATATCAGAACTTGGTCCCAACGCTCATGAAGTTGTTAAAAAGATTGAAAAAACTATAAAGGGCGGATTATTAAAGAAAAGCAATTTCTTTGAGGCGCTTAAATTCAGGTACTTCGGACCGATTGATGGGCATGACGTCAAGCATCTAGCTAAAGTACTGAATGATCTAAAGCACATTCCCGGCCCTAAATTATTGCATTGCGTAACTGTCAAGGGTAAAGGATATTCATTGGCAGAAAAAGATCAAACGAAATGGCATTCCCCCGGCTTATTTGATAAGATTACCGGAGAAATTCGAAAAACTACCAACGAAAAACCGGTACCTCCAAAATATCAGGATGTCTTTGGTCATACCCTGGTAGAACTTGCCGAATTAAATTCAAAGATAATGGGCATAACCCCTGCCATGCCCTCGGGTTCATCCATGAATATCATGATGAAAGCTATGCCTGATCGTGCATTCGATGTTGGTATTGCTGAGCAGCATGCGGTGACCTTCTCCGCCGGTTTAGCCACCCAAGGAATGGTCCCATTTTGTAATATCTACTCAACATTCATGCAAAGGGCATATGATCAGGTTATTCATGATGTTGCCTTACAAAAACTAAATGTTGTCTTCTGCCTTGATCGTGCCGGATTTGCAGGTTCAGACGGACCAACCCATCATGGTGCCTATGATCTGGCCTACATGCGTTGTATTCCGAACATGATTGTTTCGGCTCCAATGAATGAAGAGGAGCTAAGAAATTTAATGTTTACTGCCCAGCAGGAAAATATGGGGCCTTTCAGTATTCGCTACCCTCGAGGAAACGGAGTTATGCCCGAATGGCGTCGTCCCCTAAAAGCCATTGAAGTTGGAAAAGGCAGAACCATTTGTGAAGGTGAAGATGTTGCTCTGTTAAGCATTGGACATATAGGAAATGAAGCCATGAAAGCATGGGTGGAACTAAATTCAGAAGGAATTCACCCTGCGCATTACGATTTGCGCTTTGCTAAACCCTTAGATCATGAGCTCCTGCACCAAGTATTTAAAAAGTTTAAATATGTCATTACCATTGAAGACGGTTGTATTCAGGGTGGTGTGGGAAGTGCTGTACTGGAGTTCATGGCTGATCATAATTATAACTCCACCGTAGTCAGGTTAGGAATTCCTGATCAGGTGATAGAACATGGAGAACAACCTGAGCTTTGGAAAGAGTGTGGTTTCGATGCAGAGGGGATAAGCAGGAAGGTGAAAGAATTTGCACTAAGCCCTACTACCCGGGTTTTGGCATCTTAAAATCAAAAATAATTAAGTCCCTGGTTTTTATTGAACAATAAAACCTAAACGCATCCATCCATCATTTTTTGATTTTTAGTAAAAAAGGATATAAAAAATTAAAAACTTTTATGGGTAACACCTGCTTTAGGAGCAGAGTTAAATTATGTGTTTCATAAATAACTTTAAAATCTCTGGATATATAATTTTCGAATCCCTGTTTAATAATTTCCTGATGGAAGGGGATATGTTCACAAATGGCCTCCTGCCGGTTTAAAGGATTCAATACCGTCTTATAGCGCAAGTTCTTAATTGCTTGGTAGTTATAGACCCCAACGCCGCCAAAAGCAGAAATAACGGGATAAAGGGATGATTTTTTAACATTCTTGTTGATGGATTTGAAGGTTCTGGCTAACGAATCTGTTGAATAACTAAAATCATTCGATATCGGATATTCCCAAACTGCGAATGTGTCATAATAAATTTCAGATAAACCAAATGGGGTTTTCATCACACTAATGCCATTTGCAAAAACAGCGCCGGTCTTATCATCAAAAGAATTGATGACATCCATCAAACCTGCCAAAGAAATTTCTAATACGTCAATATCGATGATGATCACTAAATCAATTGGATGCTTAATTTCTTTGATATGATCCAAATAAAGATTCCGGTAAAAGACCATTTTATCGATCCGCTGATAGCTGGTCATTGGGTTTTTTATCAAATCACTTTTATCAGGAATTGTTTTGCCTCCATAATCTTTGGATATTATGGCAACATTTTTGGAATTTATCTTCCAATCATTTAATACATCCTTGGTTCCGTCAATACTGTCGTTTTCTACTACTACGACCTGAGACCATGAAATTTGGGTTCTGAGTTTCTCAATTACAGGAATATTAATCCTCAAAGAATCTTCGCAATCTCTTGCCAATGCAGCAATTATGACATTCTTATTATACATGGTGTCAACAAAAATAGAGGATTATTTTATTTGAAGAGAAGATGCGATGAATAATAGAAATCAGGGGCAAGCCCCCCTCTAGGCTTATTTATTAATAAAACAATCACATAATTTAGTCCTGAACGAATAATTCATATATTTTTACCAAATTTTCATTCAGATCTCGTCATATTAAAACAATTTAAAGGTAGAATGTTCATATTTCCTATAATTTATTTCTCAGCCTTTTTTATCGCCCTTAAAAACCTGATCTCGAGGAATATACAGGGGGTTCTGATTTTTCTAATCTTTGGCCTTCCTATTTACACCACCAGTCTTTCGTTGGCCTTGCAATACGGATTTGCAGACATCGTCCCGTTTATGCAGCCTTTAAAGGAATTATTAATTTTAGCTACCCTTGGAATAGGTGTATGGGAGCTTAAAAATCGAATCCGATTACAAGCTATAGATTATATTATTCTGGCTTATTTCTTCATTAACCTCTTGTATGTAATTTTACCCATCGGCCAGTACGGCCTCAGCGATAAACTCATCGCATTCAAAAGTTCGAGTTTCTTTACCCTCATTTACTACACAGGGCGGATTTTTGATCCCGCTCGCATATACATCAGTAAGTACTTTCATTATGTACTTGCTGTTTTTATCGCAGCTGCAGGAATTCTGGTATTTGAAATTATCAGCGACCAGCATTTTCAAACCCTGACAGGATATGCCGATTTTAATTTCTATTTCTTCAATCAGGAAGCCACGGGAAATTACGGCCTGTCATGGACATTTGAAACCTCAACAGGCCTCAGGAGATTTGCCAGCTTTTTTGCGAACCCACTTGAGTTTGCCGCATCTACCCTGCTGACACTGGCAATACTGGCCGGCCTTTATACCAGGGATGATAACAAAATTAAAGTCGATACTCTGGGTATCATTGCCATAATCGCTACCCAATTTTCTATTTTCTTCGCAATATCCAGATCCTCACTCGCCAGTTACCTGATCATGGTCTTTATTTATGCGTTAATCACCAAGAAAAAACTGGTTCTTAAGATCATCTATGCCGGCTTTGTAGCATTGGCAATCTATTTTATATTCTTTATGCTCGTAATCAATCCCGATTTGTATGAGTTTATTTATGAAACTATCACCTTCACAAATCCTTCGAGTGTGGGGCATGTACTTGCATGGCTTGAAGGTATTGAAGCCATTGCCACCAATCCTTTAGGCTTAGGACTTGGAGAGTCAGGTAGGGTTGCAGGTAGTTTAGGAGACACAACCGGCGGAGAGAATCAATACCTTGTGATAGGTGTACAAACGGGTATCATTTCTTTACTACTTTACGCGGGGATGCACCTATACTTCATTAAAAATTGCTGGAAATGGTATCCGTATTTAAGCGGCAAGGAAAGGCAAGTTTGTTTAAGCTTGTTATTAATGAAAATTGGATTTATAATCCCTTTACTGACTTCAGAATTAGAATCATCCGTATATATTTCCTATTTAAGTTGGTTTCTGTCTGGAGTCTTTGTTCAAATGATAGCGGGGAAGACCCCGAAAATCCTTAAATTATCGGATGATGATATTGAAAAGGGTCTAAATGCTGAGAATTAAACTATTTTTGCTCCATCAATGATTTATACCAAATTATGTCAGAAAAAATAAGAATAGGGCTTGATATACGAGATCTCAGGATTGCAAAAACAGGCTCAAAAACTTATCTGGAAGAAATCTACAATCAATTTAAAAGCAAGCAATACGATTGTGAATTTGTTTTTTTTGACACTTCATTCCCGGTTTATACAGGCCGCTATAAACTTTTAAAACTGACTGAACATCTCCGGTTTTTTATTTGGAAACAAATTATGCTGCCACTTAAGGCAAACCTAAACCGATGTGATATTCTATTTTGTACTGATTATTTTGTTCCATATTTTACACCGGGATTCAAGGCAATACCTGTTTTTTATGATGCCTTCTTCTTTGAATATGCCAGTCATTATAATCCCATATGGCTTAAATTATTTAAGATTCTTGGGGTAAGAGCCGCAAAGAAAAGCCCCAACATCATCACAATCACTGAGTATGCCAGGAACAGGATATCCCATTTTACAGGCATCGACAAACAGAAGATCAAAGCCATACATCTTGCCCCAAAGAAAATGGCTGTTGCTGAGCCTGAGCCCGGATATATCCCGACTTTCAAAATTCCCACGTCAAAATTCATTTTGCACGTAGGTACTATGGAAAAAAGGAAAAATTTAGTTCGGCTAATTGAAGCCTTTAACCTCCTGCGGATTTCAGGTCATCACGACTATTCACTTGTTCTTGTCGGTCAGCCCAGTCCGAAAGCCGATATGGATGATAGTGTAGCTATTCATGAAATGATTGACCGTCTGGCACTTAGGAACTATGTGTTAACCCCGGGTTATTCAAGTGATCAGGATTTGGCATACTTCTACAAACATGCCGATATCTATGCCTTTCCTTCAATTAATGAGGGATTTGGAGTCCCGATTCTTGAGGCTTTTCATCATGGACTCCCGGTGATTGTATCTGATAATACCTGCCTTCCGGAGGTAGGAGGAGATGCAGTTTTATCCTTCGATCCCTTTAGTATTGAGGACATTAGCAATAAAATGAAGATTCTGAGCGAGGATCATGAACTTAAATCTGAGTTAATCAGGAAAGGAAGAGAACGATTAAAGTTGTTTTCCTGGGAAAAAAATGCTGAAGAATTAATTAAAACTTTTAGAGTGGCTATCAAAAAAAATTAGCACTTTCGTAAACTATTTATAACTGACGGGTGTTTACATGGAATACCGGTCCTCAAACTAAATACGTGAAGAAAGCTTTAATCTGTGGAGTCTCCGGACAAGATGGTTCCTACCTGGCTAAGTTTTTACTGGAAAAGGGCTATTACGTTTATGGCGCCTCCCGAGATGCTCAAACCTCTCCTTTCATCAATCTGAATAAACTTGGTATAAAAGATGAACTAAATCTGATATCCATAAACATTACCGATTTTGGTAACACCCTGGAATGTATTAATAAGATTAAGCCAGATGAGGTCTATAATCTAGCAGGTCAAAGTTCGGTCCGTTTATCTTTTGACCAGCCGCACGAAACCCACGAAAGTATAAGCACAGGAAATCTCAATCTTTTGGAGGCAGTAAAATTTAGTAACCTGCCAATCAAGTTATTTAATGCCGGTTCAAGTGAGTGTTTCGGCGACAGCAGTGTTCCTGCAAATGAAAACACGATTTTTCATCCTAGAAGTCCTTATGCCATTGCCAAAGCGACCGCATTCTGGCAAATAGATAATTACCGGGAAGCTTATAATCTTTTTGCTTGTACCGGAATATTGTTCAACCATGAATCGCCTTTAAGACCGGAACATTTTGTAACCAAAAAAATTATTTCAGCAGCTTGCAAGATATACCGTAACAAATGCAATAAGCTTAGCCTGGGGAATATTAATATCGAGCGCGACTGGGGATGGGCTCCGGATTATGTAGAGGCTATGTGGTTGATGATGCAACAAGATCAGCCAAAAGATTATATCATTGCTACCGGTAAGAGCCATACGCTTAAGGAGTTTATCAATTTTACCTTCCAGGCACTGGATTTAAACTGGGAGGAACACCTCGTAATTGATGAAGTGTTAAGGAGACCTGCCGATTTACAAATTGGACGGGCAGACCCAAGTAAAGCGAATGAGGAACTACAGTGGAGAGCTAAATTTGGACTTAATACCATTATTGAGAATATGATTGAACATGAGTTAAGCTTCTCCAACATGAATAATACAAGTCCCTATTCATAACCAGCCGTATTCCTCACATCTCAATTAATATTGGGCTAAAGCCCTGACCTATCCATTATAAAATTCCCACCACGCAGCATTTTGCTCAGAAATTAAAACTTTAAAACTAAAGCTTTGCCCGAATAAAAATCTGGAAATTCTAAATCCTGCTAATTTAACCAATCAGCAATGTGCTGATTGGATTAATTCCGGTTTTCAGCATGTTATATTCTTAGGTTTTTTAAACTACCTTTGAGAGGCGCATCTTTCATGCAATTCAAAAATTAATCATAGTTTTGTTTAGGCCATATGAGTTCAGAAACAGGATTCTTCCGAAGATATAAGTTTATTTTAGATCGATTCCCAGCTGAATGGAATAACTATGATATTCTAACCACCTTATACCGACTTTCTTTTTTTTACTGCAGAGGGTTAATTCAAAGACTATTTTTTAAGCGCTCAAGTGGGTGGGTGTTGATCGGAAAAGGCGCCTCCATTCGTTATGCGCGCCATCTGAGTGTTGGAAGAGATTTTATAGTTGAGGATTATGCGGAAGTCAATTGCATGACTTACCGCGGAATAATAGCAGGTGATCGGGTTACAATAGGAAAACATGCGATCATCAGGCCTACGAATATTTATGGATCTGCTATTGGTGAAGGCTTAAAAATTGGCAATAATTCCAGTATTGGACCTTATTCCTATATTGGCTGCTCAGGTTTTATTGAAATAGGAGACAACGTCATGATGTCGCCGAGAGTAAGTATTTATGCTGAAAATCACTTGTTTGATCAGCCGGAGCTCAGCATAAAAGAGCAGGGAGTAAAAAGGGAATTTATCAAAATAGAAGATGATTGCTGGATTGCAGCCAATACGATAATTCTGGCGGGAGTGACAATCGGACGTGGTTCTGTAATTGCAGCAGGAAGTGTAGTAACCAAAGATGTCCCACCGTATAGTATCGTTGGGGGAGTACCGGCAAAAATCATAAAGAGCCGTAAATAAATCATTGATTTTGATTCAATAAGAATAATCTGAAATGTGTGGTATCCTAGGTGTCATCTCAAAAAAGGAAATAAAAAACTTCCGTTCAGAATATTTTGATCCAATCAGCAGGGCACTCGACCAAATGGAATACCGAGGCCCGGATAATAAAGGGATGTGGCTTGAAAATGGTATTTGCTTGGGCCACAGACGATTATCAATCATCGACCTTTCACCTGATAGCAATCAGCCTTTCGAATCTACCTGCGAACGATACGTCATTGTCTTTAATGGTGAACTATTCAATTATCAGGAGCTAAGATCTGATCTGATTCAATTAGGTCACTCCTTTAGGACTGAAAGCGACACAGAAGTTATTTTGGCTGCCTACAGCCAATACGGACAAGAGTTTTGCCAGTATTTCAGGGGGATGTTCGCGATAGTTATTTACGATCGTAAAGAAAATCAAGTCATTTTCGCACGAGATAGACTGGGCAAAAAACCGCTATTTCTGTATGAAAGTGAGGAAGTCATCATTTTTTCTTCTGAAATTAAATTCTTTCACGCATTCCGGAACCTCCCACTTGAAATCAACGAGGAAAGTTTGTTAAACTTTTTATCTCTTCAATACATACCGGGACCGGATACCATTTACAAAAACATCAGACAAATTAGTCCGGCCAATGTATTTAGCTATGATCTGCTCGCAGCAAAAGGGGAAACGGTCACCTATTGGAGAATATTCGACTTTGTTGGCAAAAGAAAAGATATTCCAGGCATTGAAGAAATCGACAGCCTCATCGAAAAAAGCATAAAATACAGATTAGTTGCTAATGTTGATATCGGACTGCTCTTAAGCGGGGGAATTGATTCCTCCCTTCTTGCCTGCTACATGCAAGAACTGGCAGGAAAAAAGGTCAAAGCTTTTAATGTAAGTTTTTCAGATCAGTCCATTGATGAATCTGTATTTGCACAAAAAGTGGCCGCTTCGCTCGACCTTGAGCTCATCAGCCTCAGACTTGAAGACCTTAGCGTTGAAAATTTCTCTAAATCAATCTATCATGCCGATCAGCCGCTTGGAGATTCAGCAATAATTCCTACCTGCCTGATCTCAAAATCTATCGGACAGCATGTCAAAGTTGTATTATCCGGTGAGGGTGCCGATGAACTTTTCCATGGTTACGATCATTATGGATATGAAAAATATTTTTACCTGTTTGGAAAAATACCATTCCAACTTGCCGGTCCGATAATGGAGCTAATCTCGAGTCTGGGAATCCATAAGTTTGACAGAGTTAAGAATAAACTCAGGAGCGTCGGATCTTTCAAATACGATACAGGTGTTTCCAGGTGGACCTCCATTCTTAGTCCGGAATTAAGTCGCAATTATTTGAAAAATCCTCCGGAGAAATATGGCGACTATGAAAAAAAGTTTAACCGGTTTTTAGACGAGTTTGGCAAAAACTCAGGCAGGATTGAATCAAGTCTCATGCTCGATTTACTCACCTGGCTTCCAGACGATTTGTTGGTAAAAACAGACCGGATGATGATGGCTTACAGTGTAGAAGCTCGTACCCCATTTTTAGACCATGAACTTGTTGAGGAGGTTATAAAATCATCCTCATATTTCAAAAACCCTTTATTTCAATCAAAAAACTATTTAAGGCAATTGTTGAAAAAGAAATTACCGGCTGAGGTATCCGGGTTAATTTCAAACAGGCCAAAGCAGGGTTTTGAAACTCCAAAACAGTACTGGCTAAGTTCAGGCTTGAAAGAACTTTCAGGATTTTTATTTTCTGAAGAGAATCTTAAAAAAAACCCGTACTTGAACTCAGAAAGGATAAACAACCTATGGCAAGATGCCAAAAATCAAAAAGCGGGTACAAATTTCCGCCTTATTTGGAATTTATTCTGCTTTTTAGAATGGTATAGGCAACATGAATCTAAATTCGGGTTTTACAAATGATGGAAAATATCCTATTGGTTGGGCATAGCGGTGATTTGTATGGTGCAAGCCGCTCCCTGGTGAAACTAGTCCGATTATTAGGTGAGGAATACCAGGTATATGTATTGTTACCTGCTGAGGGTCCTTTGACTGATGAATTAAATTCTATCCTACCCACCGAAAGAATCCTTTTGGATGAGAGACTTTACATCTTTACCCGTCATTCTTTCAAGATAAAAAACATGGGATCAACCCTTTTCCAATTCATACACAATGTTTTTACCATCAGGGGAATTATAAAAAAATTCAATATTAAGCTTATTCATACCAATTCAGGAGTGGTACCTGCACCTGCCCTGGCCGCAAAAATCACCGGAAGAAAGCACATTTGGCATATCAGAGAATGGTTTGGTGATTTTAAAAAATTCTGGCCGTTCTATTCCGCTTACATGACCAATTTTTCGGAAAAAGTAATTTGCGTTTCAAAAGCAATGGCTATTCAATTTCACGGCCATGATAAAGTTATATCCATTTACAATGGTTTCGAGATTCCTGTGTTAAAAACAGAGATTCCAATCCAAAAAGAAATTGAAGAAAATTTAAAGGATGCAGATTTGGTACTGGGTTGTACCTCCAGGATTAGGTTGGTAAGGAAAGGTCAGGAATATTTAATTGAAGCCATCGGAATACTTAGTCAAAAAATGAATAAAAAAATCCATGCCCTAGTGATTGGCGATTATGTTCCTGGTTATGAATGGCAAAAGGAAACCATTGACGGCTTAATCAAAAAATATCATCTTGAGAATCAAATACATTTCATGGGACATTTATCTGATCCACTCCCATTCTATAAATTATTTGATGTTTTCGTTTTGCCATCCGGCGAACCCGAACCTTTTGGAGGAGTAATCATGGAAGCTATGAGTCTAGGATTGCCTGTCATTGGCTCAAATGCCGGGGGAACAACAGAACAAATTGCAGATGGGCAGAATGGATATTTATTTGAAAATCAAGATCCCAAAGACCTTGCCAACAAAATCGAACTTTTCCTTGATAATCCTTCAACTATTAAATTATTTGGTAATTGCTCAAAGGAAAGAATTGAAAAATATTTCAGTTTAGATCTGCACAAGACTAATATGCTGAGGCTTTATAAGAATATCCTGAATTGTAAATAGCAACTCTGGCCAGCAAACTCGTAATAAAATTATTGCAGCAGTTGGAGGTTCCCGCTTTCGTGGAATCCATCCTCCCAATCCTAATTAACCTGAGATCGATATAAGCTCTTGCCGGAGGCTGATTATTTTTATCCGTTTTTGGAAAGTAGGGTCTGTTGCTCCTTGTACCGTGTTCTGCCCTATTTTTTTGCGGGAAATTAAATCGGTATCCTTAGATTCAGTAGTGCAAAAAAGATAGCGCTGCCACCTGGGTTTGTTTAACAGGGCCTGAAGTTCTATTACCGGACTACCCCTTGCGATGAAAAACAGCAGCGGGTAAACTAAACCTTGCCGAAGGAGGTATCTTCCGGCTACGAATCATCTGAAATCAGGTAGCATTTCTTGCCGGAAATACTCCGGAGGAAAGGACTAAACGAAGCGATAACATGCAGGTATTGCTTTCCAAAATCCAATCATACGCATCCGGAGCATCATGAAATCCATTTTAAAGATATTTTTAAATCTTTCATGTTTCGAACTTAGGTTAATTAAGGCAATTGCACCTGCGCCAGCAATATTGTATCCTCCTTTTATACCCGTATTAAGAATAATTTAAATACTTTTGTGGAAGCTATTAACCGAGTTTATTTAAGGTTTCATTTTAACATTAGTCCTAAACAGACCCTTCCCGGTTTCTCCGGCACATGATATATAATTGAATGAAAATAGCCATTATAGGTACCCGGGGCTATCCCCATGTTTATGGCGGTTTCGAAACCTTTGTCAAAGAGCTTAGTGAGCGGCTGATTAAACATCATGTAGAGGTTCACGTGTACTGCCAGTCACATTTATTTAGTGATAAGCCCGCAAAGGTCAATGGAATTAACCTGCATTACATCCCTACAATTCAAACAAAATCGCTCAATCAGATTATTCATTCATTTCTTTCCATAATCCATGCTACTTTTAGCCGATTGGATGTCATTCTTGTAGTCAATCTTGCTGCCGGTCCGATGGGCTGGATACCGAAAATCACCGGTAAAAAAACCATGATTAATGTCGACGGTTTAGAATGGCTCAGGCCAAAATGGAAAGGCCTTGGTGCTGCTTATTTCCACTTTGCGGCCAGAATTGCTACGAAACTTTATGATCAAATCATTACCGATGCCGATGCCATGCGGGAGGTATATCTGAATGAATTTGGTAAAGATTCTCTCGTCATTGCGTATGGAGCGCCTACCTTCATCAAGGCAGATCCAACCCGTTTAGATCGGTTTAATCTAATTCCCAATGACTATTATCTAATTGTTGGACGATTAATTCCGGATAATAACGCCGACTTGATTATCAAGGCTTATCTGGAATCTAAATCAAAAAAGAAATTAGTGATTGTGGGTGATGTCCCATACCGGGATAAATATGCTGAAGATCTAAAAAAACAGGCAGCTGAAAAAGTACAATTTATAGGCTATGTTACTGATTCGGATGATTTAATGGCCTTATATCAAAACTGCTTTTCTTATATTCACGGACACAAATATGGCGGTACAAATCCTGCAATGCTTAAAGCCATGTCCAATAATTGTGCTATTATTGCCTTAAATACCAGTTTCAATAATGAAATGTTGACGAATGGTAAATTTGGCTTATTATTTGAAGAAAATACGCAATCCCTTACCCAATGTATGAACAATCTTGAGCGCGATGAATTATTGGTCAGCCAACTAAAATCTAAAGTAAGTTCCGGCTTGACAGAAAAATACAATTGGGATTGTGTGACAGATGCTTATCGGAAGGCCATGCAGGAATTAATCAATTCAAAATCTAAGAAATAATTCTCATGACGAGACCTTATTTTTTATACAACGGATTTAGATATTTAATCGATACCCCACTGCTTATCCTCTCAATTTGGGTGGCGGATGATTTAACTGCCGGGCAATTATACTCCGGCCAAGATTCTGTTGTTTATATATTTTTATTGCTTTCTATCATTGCCTGGTACAGTGCAGCACAAATTTCAGGACTATCTAGAGATCTGCGATCCAATAAATTCGCAGAAGAAATAATATACGTGCTGGTAACTCTGATCATTTTTGGGATCATTTTAACCTCTTCTTTATTCTTTTTCCGTAATAAAATCACTTTAAGCAATAATTTCCTATTGCTCTATTTTCCGTTTGTTTTTTTATCCGTCCTGTCTTTTAAATATCTGTTTAGAAAATACCTGCACAGTATTTTTTATAGTGGAAGACTTCAGGAGCGAATCATTCTGATTGGCTCAACCCCTGCGGCTAAAGACTTCTATGAGACAATTAATCTGCACACGTACTACGGCTATAAATGCATTGGCTTTCTGGATGATGAAAACAGTAAAATGAATGGCTGCAAATACCTTGGAAAAATCAATGAACTTCACAAAATTCTTGTTGAATACCCTGTTGATGAGGTGATTATAGCTTTACCTAATGCTCAGCACCAACAAATAAGTGCATGTATTGAGGCCTGTGATTTTCACGCTAAGCGGGTACGGATGATCCCCGACCTCTATCTGTATGCTGCGAGTAATATCAGTATCAATACAATTGGCCTCTTGCCCGTCATTAATTTTCGCTCCTTACCACAGGATAGGTTGCCTAATAGATTATTGAAGCGTGCATTTGACCTTTTATTCTCCATTCTTGTTTTCATTTTTATAGGTTGGTGGTTTATCCCAATAATTGCAATCCTCATCAAACTGAGTTCAAAAGGCCCTGTATTCTTCAAACAAGAAAGATGGGGGTTGAACAATAAAAAAATAATCTGTTACAAGTTCAGAACAATGTATTATGGTAGTCCGGAAACTGATGTGAATGGCGAATTCATGCAGGCTACTAAAAATGACCATAGAGTAACCCCATTTGGGAAATTTCTAAGAGCATGGAACATCGATGAATTACCGCAATTCTGGAACGTTCTTCAAGGTAATATGTCTGTTGTTGGTCCGAGACCACATGTTACCCCGCTCAACATATCCGCCATTCAAAACGTAGATCGCTACATGCTCAGACATCTTGTTAAACCCGGCATCACAGGATATGCCCAGGTAAATGGTTGCAGAGGAGAAACTTCAGCACCGGGTTCCATGCAGCGTCGGGTAAATTATGACCTGTATTATATCCACAGCTGGACCTTTTGGATGGACTGCCAAATTGTGTTGCAAACTATCATACTAACCATAAAAGGAGATCAAAATGCTTACTAACAACTGGAAACATTTCTTTCGGTTCGCTACCCTTTTGTTCAGCCTTACTCAATTTTATTCGGGTGATTTACATGGGCAAATTGTATTTGAAAATCCAAAACTTCCGATTAACATTTTTCTTGCAAGACAAGCTCAAAAAGGCAATATCCACCTAACAGATTTTATACTTCCGATGAGCAGGAAGGACATAGCATTCAATTTGTTTACCTTACAAGATTCAATACACAAACTATCTACCATTGAAAAGCAGGAACTTGCCTTTTATTTAAAGGAGTATACTGAATTCAACTTAAACAGAACAGACAGCATTCTTTTTTTTAAAAAGGATCCATATAAACGCTGGAGGGCTTTCTCCTCAGAAAATGATGGCTTCCAGGTACGAATTGATCCTGTAATAGGTCTGGAAACCATTCAGGGAGCAGGTAAACAGGTATTTAAGGTGTCAAACGGACTGCAACTGTGGGGGCATATGGGGAAAAAGATTGGATTCCAATTATATTTTACTGATATCCTGGAAAGCGGAACCCGGATTGACACCATCAGGCAGTTTAACAATGAAACTGGAATCGTCCGTTTCGAAAACGTTAATAAGGATGCTAAATTATTAACATACAGTAATTTAAGAGGTAGTGTCAGCTATGAGTTCAAAAATGGTTCCATAGTCTTGGGGAATGACCAATTATTATGGGGGTATGGTGAAAATGGTAGAATAGTGATGTCTGATAAAGCTCCTGCATACCCTTTTGTCAGACTGGATTATCAACCGCTGAAGTGGCTTAAATTCCAATATGCTCATACCTGGCTTCAATCTGCCATAGTGGATTCTGCGCGCTCTTACCCTAAAGGGAATACGATATACGGTAGTAATCGCGAAATATTTGTATCCAAGTTTATGGCAACTCACAGCCTTAACTTCTTTCCGGTTGAAGGATTATCGCTCAGTGTTGGAGAATCCATTGTTTATAGCGATAAAATGGATCTGGGATATCTGATCCCTGTAATGATTTTCAAGGCTTATGATCAAATTTCAAGCAGATACAATATAAATTCAGGATCCAACGGACAATTTTTCTTTCAGGCTAGCTCAAGAAATCATATCAAAGGCATGCATCTCTATGGTACTCTTTTTATTGATGAGATTCGGGGAAGCGAAGTGTTTAACAGAAGTAAAAGCAGGAATCAAGTTGGATATAATACCGGAGCATCGATTACAGATCTTTTTTTACCATACCTCAGCTTAGGAGTAGAATACACAAGAATTAATCCTTTTGTTTACCAGAACTTAATACCTGCACAATCTTACACCAGCCAAAATTATTTGATGGGCGATTGGATTGGACAGAATGCTGAACGGCTTACAGCTTGGTTGAGGTATAATCCTCTGCCACGTTTAAACACAAGGGTTCGTCTTGACTACATTCGGAAGGGTGAGGATGGCAGTTTAGAAGATCAGTATTATGCAGAGCCACAACCCGGATTTTTAAGTTCAAAAGTTGAAAGTCAAAAACAATTTTTGTTTGAAGCCGGTTACGAACTGATTAACAATCTCCACATCAGAGCCTCATATTTTAAACAGGCAGGCATTATCCGTCCGAAATTGCAAACCTCTGCAATACCCAGTGAGTTTAGGTTTGGGCTAAGTTTTGGGTTTTAGAGAGCTTAGTCTTGGGAAAGAGTCCTTTGGGACCAGCCCTTACCATCCTTTAAAACAGCCTTAATCCCAAAGACACTGAGGTGCTTAGCAATTGCGTGTGGTGGCGGGTCAGGCTCGATGGAAAAGGCGATTGGGTGAGCAGGAAAGCGAGGTGGCGCATCAAGCTCGCCATGACAATCGCTTGGCGGTAGAACAGGATATTCCGGCTCAAGATTGAAAACGAAGGAGGTTCTCGCTTTCAAAAGAACAAGTTGGCGAGAGGAAATTTCTGGTTCAGGTTTGAAAACAAAGAAGATTCTCGCTTCCGCGAGATCCGATTGTTATCGGATGACAAGTCATAGGGTATAGTAGGGAGAATCCGGCTTAAGGCCGGAATTGCAGTTTGATCAATAGCTGCAATTGATACTTTAAAATTCTCTTTAGGTACTCACTTCGATCCTTACGGATTCAGGATCTCCCCTACTATTAAATAATATTGAACTGTCACTATGGCGGAGGCCACGACCTGCTTTATTTTAATTCCGGCAAAAACCACAAGCTCCCTTATTTTAAACCTCGCGAAAGCCACAAGCTCCATTTTTAAAATCACACGAAAATTTGCCCCGAAACTTTATTTCTGAGTGCTCTGTTGGGTGGCGGGAGCTTAATTAAAATCAATTACTCTCTTTTTTGTGTGCTATTTATTACAAGAACGCTTATTGCATTAAATATTTATCTTTGTACTTATCATAATCATTAGAAAAGCTTTCATGCAAATAAAACTCTTCATTTATATTCTAATTATCGGACTGGTTTTAAGCTTCCAGCAAAGCCGGGCACAGAGTATATCCCTTGATAAACTTCAGAACGTTAAAGTCAACCAGCTTTCAGATGCCCAAATCGCCGAAGCATGGAAGAAAATTCAGGATTTGGGAATACCCGAACAAGATGCTTATAAGTTATTGGAGCAAAGGGGCTTAGATCCAATTGAAGTAAACCTGCTCAAACAAAGAATAAACCTGTTAGGCTTGAACAAAAGCGGAACAAAAATTTCTGAGGTTAACAAAAAGGATGACATTGATTTCAGTAGAGATACAACCAATCTTTTCAAAAAACCGGTTGCAATCGAAACAGTTAAACCATTAAAAAATTCGGAATTAGGCATATACGGATCAAACTTTTTTAATCAAACAACTATAAAATTTGATCCTGATTTTAATATTGCTACTCCAAAAGCTTATGTATTAGGACCAGGGGATGAACTGATTATATTACTAACCGGACTTAATGAGAGTAGCGTTCGTTCAAAAATAAGTCCGGAGGGGAATCTCCAAATACCTTACGCCGGTATTGTTTACCTCAATGGTTTCACCATGGAGCAAGCCAGAAGCCTCATCAGAAATAAGATGGCAAAAGCATACCCGGCCATAAACAATGGGCGGAGTCAAGTGACTATAAACCTGGGAAGTACCCGAACCATAAAGATTACCCTAGTTGGAGAGGTCCAGACACCCGGATCCTATACCCTTTCCTCTCTTTCCACTCTATTCAATGCTTTATACCTCTCAGGAGGTCCTTCTTTGAATGGTACATTAAGAAACATCGAACTTATTCGCAACAATAAAGTATTCAAAACAGTCGATTTTTATACCTTCCTTCAGCATGGCTTAATGGATGGAAATATCCGGCTTGAAGATCAGGATGTAATTAATTTTCCTGTTTATCGAAAAAGAGTTAGTATTTTCGGAGAAGTTAAAAGACCGGCTATATATGAATTGAAGGCGGAAGAAAAACTTGATGAGCTGATCCAGTATGCCGGGGGATACACCGATATTGCCTACCGGTCTGTGGCAAAGGTTGACCAAATCAATGAAAAGGAGCGAGAAGTCAAAGATGTGCCGGCAAATCTTTTCAGTGGCTTTATACCGCGTAATGGCGACCGGGTTGAAATCGGATCTATACAAAACAAGTATGCCAATCGGGTAATACTTGAAGGATCTGTGAACCGACCGGGTGTTTATGAGCTGAGTGCTGGCCTGAGTCTTTCTCAGTTGCTTAGAAAAGCTGATGGTTTGAAACCTGAAGCATATTTAGAACGTGCCTATATCAAACGAACACTTCCAAATTTGGAAAAAGAGTTTATTTCCTTTGACCCTAAAACGATATTGAACGGTAAATCTGATATTCCACTTTTGAAAGAGGACTCCATTCTGATTCAGGATCGTTCAGAATTTATTACAGATCAATCCATCACAATAAACGGGAATGTTAAAAATCCGGGTAGTTTTATCTACCGAAAGGGAATAAAGCTCAGTGATGTGATTGCCTTATCCGGTGGTTTAAATGAGCAGGCTGCAGGCCATAATATTGAAATATCAAGGATTATTAAAAATAAGTCCGACAGCGTCGCTAACCAGCTGGTAGAAACTTTTACTGTCAATCTGGATCATTCGGGACAAAGCTTTAAGGATGTCGAACTGCAGCCACTCGATTATATTAATGTGCCCAGACTGGTCAATTACAAGCCTTTAGGAAATGTTTATGTCAATGGAGAAGTATTATTCCCCGGAGAATATGCCGTTCAAAAACGAGATGAAACCGCCCTCGAATTTATCAAAAGAGCCGGAGGGTTAAGTCCATACGGTTCATTGGAAAGTGCGCAGATTTACAGAAACAGAATCAGGGTTGATCTCGATTTGACACAAAGTACCATTGATCCGGTTACCCAGAAAAGCATGATTCTAGTTCCGGGCGATAGCATTTATGTGCCCCGAGTGATCTCTTTTATTCAGGTTTCAGGTGCCGTAAACAATCCTCAATATGTCAGTTATCAGGGGCGAGGATTTAAGTATTATATCAACTCTGCCGGTGGAGTACTAGAGGATGCCCGGATGAAGGGTGCCTATGTGCAATATCCCAATGGCTTGAACAAACCGGTTCGTAGTTTTTTATTTTTTAGAAGCTATCCCTCAATAAAACCGGGAAGCGCCATTACTATTCCAAAGAAGAACCCTGATAGCAAGTTAAAGTTGGGCTTTGCCGAAATTTCGGGAATAACTTCTGCCGTGACTGCACTCATTGGTCTGATTGCCATTTTGACGAGATAATATGAAACAAGACAATTATCCATACGAACCGGAATTTTCCTTTCGGCAAACTATTGAAAGCCAATGGGAAAATATTCTGTATCTATGGAGCAAAAAAGGGAAGCTCATTGCTTTTGGAATAATCGGTGCACTTTTAGGTATCGCCTATGCCAGGCTGAAACCAGTAAGCTATACCTCCCGATTGACTTTTGTTGTTGAGGAATCAAAAGCCGGAGGGGGATCTCTGCTCTCCGGTCTGGCCGGGCAATTGGGATTTGATCTCGGTGGTTTATCCGGAACAGGGGGAGTTCTGGCAGGCGATAATGTACAGCAATTATTGCGAAGCCAAAAGATGATTAAAAATACGCTTTTAACTCCTTTTGTTGATTCCGGTTCCGTTTCAGTTGCTGATGAATATGCCAGAACCGCTAAGTTGAGCGAATCATGGAGCAAAAAGTATAATAATGGAAAACCAATCAAGTTCAACCTGGATCCAAAAAACTATACCCGCTTACAGGATAGTTTGTTACAGGTCATAATCAAACGAATCACAGACAAAGAACTCACCGTCGGAAAGCCGGATAAGAAATTAAGTTTTTTTGAAGCCACTGTCACCATGCATGATGAAACCATAGCGAAGGTCTTTATCTCCCGATTAATTGATCAGGCTACCCGATTCTATATTGAGACTAAAACAAAAAGGCAGCGCAACAATGTCAACCGGTTACAGGCCAGGGCTGATAGTATCGGATTACTTTTGAACCAAAAAACTTATTCAGCATCCGAGGCAAACGGCGTGATGCTGGATGTGAACCCTGCTTTTCCGACTGCAAATGTCAAACTTGAATTAAAGCAAAGAGACAAACTGGTTTTACAAACAATTTATTCGGAGATCGTAAAAAACCTCGAAATCAGCCGAACGATGTTAATCCAGGAAACCCCAACTTTTCAAGTTGTTGATGAGCCGGAATTACCCTTGAAAAAGAATAGAACGGGCTATCTACTTTCAATTATCTACGGTGGATTAATAGCAGGAATTGCAGGAGCACTTTATTTGCTTGTTAGCAGGAAAAATTCGGTTAATAATTGATAGTTGAACGTTCTCCCGTCATTTCGAAGGAATTATATTTGTGAAATCTCTTGACCAAAGGTAATACCCTGCATCAACAGATTTCTCCTCGCGATACTAGTCCTTGGTAACTATACTATACCGTTCGCCCTTCGAAATGACGGGTGTTACAACCCCATCCGTCATTTCGAACACAGCGGTAATGTTTCCTTCTCTAGCCTGGAATTTGCGCTGTGGAGAAATCTGTTCATGCAAGGCTATGGTATGCGCTGGCGAAATCTACTTTCCAATTGCCTATGTGATTTCGTAATTCTTGGCTCATTTGCTAATTTTCTCCCCCTATAGCTATCGAGGGTACTCATTTTCTATTTCCACTTCCCCCTAAAAAACATTCTTAAAGCGATTTTCTTATGTAACCAGGATTTCCCTCTGAGAGCTATGAATCTGATGAATAAATTCTTTTGTTCAGTGCTTAACTTATCCTGAAAGGCCGTATAGAATTCAGATGCAAAACTAATCTGATCTTCAAACAAATCATTCTTTTCAAAGGAATGAATAATTTCAGAAAGAAGCCTTTTTAACCTTCCTTTCTTTTTAAAAGCTCCAAGCTCTGTCGCATTACTCGCGTGACTACGGTAAAAGACCTGAGGCTCCGGTAAAATTGCTGCCCTCCCAAAAGTATAAGCAACCATGGAAATCCAGGTATCATGGTTCAAAGCCCCCTGTGCAGGTATAGTCGAAAAATAAGAACGCATGGCTGGATTCATCAGCATGGTACACCCATTGACAAAACATCCAAAAAATAAAGTCTCAAGGCAATAATTATATCCTCCCTGACCCAATTCATCCCTAAAGGATGGATTAATCAAATTTTTATTCTGATCAACCAGAATCAAATCTGAATACACCATGGCAGGAGTATCCGTTGCATCGATATTTTTAAGGAACATTGCTGACAGATTCAATTTGGTAGGCAACCAAAGATCATCCTGATCGGAGAAGGCAATATAATTTTGGGGATTACATAGGGATACGGCTTTTTTAAAGTTTTCAATAAAGCCCAATCGCTTTTCATTTTTATAATATGTTAACAAGCCCTTGATGTGGTATTTTTCAAGAATTTCAGGAGTGTTATCCGTAGATTGGTCATCACATACAATGATTTCAGCAGGACTTAAGGTTTGAGAAAGAATAGAATCCAATTGCTCCTCCAGGTATTTACCGCCATTATACGTGGCCATGGCAACTGATATTGGAGGATATTCAGAAATTCTATTTTCAGCTTCAATCATTCTTTACAAATAGTCGGTTGATCCCACAGGTTATAAGCTTACTAAATTAAGAAATTTCCCTCGGCTTGGTGTATTTGTCCATTCTACATTCAATCTTCATCCCAACTAAACTTATTGGATCCTTCGATGTGGCGTGAACACCAAGCAAAGGAAAACTTTTACCTTTTTATTCACTAATTTTAGCTCAAATTATAAGGAAAATACCCATTTAAACAGCACTGATAGTCATCAAAAAACAGTTACCTGTCCCCCTAAATGAAACAAAAGCCCAAATTTGCAACCATATTTACAGATGCAGAGAACTTCCATCTGGTTAAGGATGTTGGACAGCTACCCTACTTCATGTACAAAACTGAGGGCTATGATGCCGAATTAATCTGCTACAGGAATAATAAAGATTATCCTTACCTCAATGAAGAAGTTAAAGGATTGAAATTAACATTTATCCGGGACAAGGGTAGGTTTTTCTACTTTGAATTGGGAATAGTGGCATACCTGTGGATCAATTCCAAATCTATCGATGTTTTAAACCTGTTCCATTTTAAAAAAGATCATTTACTATATCTGCTAATCTATAAAACACTAAATCCGAAAGGAAAGGCTTACATAAAACTGGATATGGATATCTTATTTTTTAAAGATTACAATACTTTTCTGTACTCTAAGTATTCCATCAAAAACTACCTTCTGAAAGGAATAACAAAATGGATATTTAAATTAACGGATATTTTTTCCGTTGAAACTGAAGAAGCAAAATCCTACCTGTTGAACGTTTATCCGCAATTGCAAAACAAGTTAATTTGCGTCCCTAATGGGGTGGATAGCCTGTATTTGGATCGGGAAATACGTTTAAGATCCTGGGAAGAAAAAGAAAATATCATCCTAACAGTTGGCAGAATAGGAACCTATCAAAAAAATACCGAACTTTTTCTTGAAGCATTAGCCAGAGTGACCTTAGGCAATTGGAAAGTCTACATCCTGGGACCAGTAGAAGAAGATTTTCAGAACTACATTAAGCAATATTTTGAGAAATACCCCGAATTAAAAAACAGCATACTATTTACCGGAAATATCAATAACAGGAAAGCGCTTTTTGAATGGTACAACCGTGCAAAAATATTTTGCTTAAGCTCACGTTTCGAAGGATTCCCCATCAGCTTTTCGGAAGCTCTTTATTTTGGGAACTACATCATCAGCACACCAGTTTCAAGCTCAGCACACATTACCGATTATGGTCGTTTTGGTAAAATAGTAAACCAGGAAGCGCAGTCTTTCGCAAACTCCGTTCAAGAAAGTATTGCAGACGCTTATTTAAGTGCCGATCGCCATGAGGAAATCCATCAATTTGCTGCAGCTCACTTTACATGGCCCCATATCATTAAAATAGTATCAGGCAAACTGAAAGAAAATGCGTAGACAATTACTGAAAGATTCAGCCATTTACATGAGTGGTAGCCTGATTGTTCAGATTTTGGGTTTTGTCGGTCTCGTTGGTTTAATGCGTTTCCTGCCCGTTGAAGAATATGGAAAGTACACCTATATCATTGAATTCATCTCCATATTTGCCTTTTTCTCGGATGGAGGATTTACCCAGCACATCATTAAAGAAAGCAGCCAAAATCCTGATTCGGTTGAAAAAATATATTCAGACGCGCAATCTGCGCAGGTACTGATCAGTGGATTCATGCTGATATTGATTTTGGGAATCAGCTATCCTACAAACTCCATTCAGGACTTTTATTACCTTTCTGTTTTCGGACTAAGTGTGGTAATCAGCGCTTACTTCGCGCCGGTTTTGGCCATTTTAATTGCTCAGGGAAGAAAAGATCTGATTTTCTACAAAGACGTCCTGATGAGTATTTCAAAACTGGTATTCATCATAATGGGTGTGCTTCTCAAAGCTCCACTTTCTTACTTCATCTACCTTGGCTTCATCAACTGCATCGTGCTGATCATCCTTTTTCTTTACATCAGACGCCGGGAAGCATTCAGGAAAATCCTAAACCTTAAGTTTAGTCCGCTGAAAAGTTTGAATTTCATAAAGCATGGAGTTCTATTTACTGTTTTGATGGCGGCCAATGTGATCTACAATAAAATAGATATCATCATGCTTGAGAAAATGATTGGGAGTACCGAGGTTGGTTTTTATTCGGGAGCCACGAAGTTTATCTATCCCTTCATGTTCATTTCAGGTGCATTTATGACAGCCGTATTTCCAAAACTGGCGAAGCATACCCGGGAAAAAGATACATTTCAAGCCATCCAAAAGCTTGCACTTTATTATCTTGGCGGCATCGGAATCCTACTCAGCACCACCCTTTATCTGAGAGCTGACCGGATTTTTCACTTATTTTTTATCGATAAGTACGATGAATCCATCCCCATTTTTCGAGTGCTGGTCTGGTATCTGGCGATTGTTTTCATTTACGGTCCGATCAGCAACAGCCTGGTCGCTAGAAATAAGATTAAATTCCTCGTTTATCTTAACCTGATTATGATTGTATTGAACGTGGTGCTTAATATATTTCTTATCCCGGTGTATGGAGCAAAGGGAGCAGCCTTGGCAACCATTGTATGTGAGATAATGATTTTGGTTTCGGCATTCGCGTATTGGAAGAGGATGGAGACTTGATGGCTATCGGGGGTGTTACAACCCCATCCGTCATTTCGAACACAGCGGTAATGTTTCCTTCTCTAGCCGGGAATTTGCGCTGTGGAGAAATCTGTTCATGCAAGGCTATGGGATGGTCCACTGTACTTAGAGTTAAGCGCAGCGGCTCTATGGATTGTCAAATGATGTAGAGTTTTCAGACTCGCATACAAATAATTCATCCCGTTCCTCATTTCGAAGGAATTATATTTGTGAAATCTCTTAACCAAAGGTAATACCCTGCATCAACAGATTTCTCCTCGCGATACTAGTCCTTGGTGATTATACTACACCATTCGCTCTTCGAAATGACGGGTGTTCCAACCCCATCCGTCATTTCGAACACAGCGGTAATGTTTCCTTCTCTAGCCGGGAATTTGCGCTGTGGAGAAATCTGTTCATGCAAGGCTATAGGAGGATTTACCTTACAAATCAATTCCCAATTCCCTAAAACCTATACATCAGCCCCACCTTAACCTGATAATTCAGACGATCCCAACCGGGATGGAAATATTCGGGGGTACGGCCATAAAGAACATACTGATAATTTAGTGCCCGTATCATGGTACCCTGCAGGCTTAAGATTAGATTCTTGTAATCCCAGTCTGCCGAAAGCGAAGCACTCACATCCACATATTTTTTCCTGTAATCGACCGGGTTATTGAACATCTGATAATAGAAATCGTTATTATGCATGTAGCGCTCAAATTGTAGTCCGATGTGCTTTAAGCCTTTATACCAGCTGATATCCAGCGACTGAAGATTACTTCCTGGTCCGATACCCGAACCTAATACCTGACCCCGATGAGTATAGCCCTGTCTGATAAGCGAATTGGTGTACCACCCTCCTTCCAGGGGTACGGATGTTTGCTGAAGTTGAGTAAATTCCACCGAGGTTTGCAAGTAGGATTGCCTGTTTCTGAAGGGGGTTTGCTTACTCAAACCAAAGAGGAAGGCAGCATTGGCTTCCGGACGATTGAATACGTCGCCGAACTTCTTTCTTCCCTGATGACCATACTCCCCATAAATCTCAGCGCCACTCTCTTTCCATAGCCACCGAAAAAAGAGGGTTGAGTAACGATCTCTTTTAAGTTCGGCGGTTTTGCTTTCAAGTGCCTGAAGTAAGGGAAAGAAATCTGCCGGACTACTTCCGGCATCCTGATGATACATTTGTGATACCCTGGCGGAACCAATGAAAAAGCCGGGCACCCATTTAGGCTGATAGGTGAAAACCATTCCCGATAAATAGCGCCAATCGTCTCGTTTAGGCCTATACAAGGATCTGCCATTGTACACTCTGTTGGATTGAGGCGGTAAAACACCGGAATTTTCAAGTCTGCCGGCAATCACCTGGGCCTCAAATGTCCCAATGGATGTTTCCATAGGACGAGTAGTATTCAGAGTAATGTGTTTGAATCCGCGTGCATGATTGCTCATTAATAATGAATTTCGCTTACCCGGTCCCCACCATAAGTTTTCATTAGATAAACCAACTGAAACCGGGTCAAAGTTGAGCCTAAAACTACTCTGACCCCAAAGCAGCTGATTATAGGGAGTTTGAGGATACCATTCCGTGATATCAGACACATTGAAATAACTATCATAATATTTTGCCCATACCACCTCAAACTGTTCAGAAGGGAATCCTTCGTATTCAGGGTTTTCGGCTTGCAGGTATTCCGGTCTGAGCTGAATACGCAAGGGGCCATAAGCTGCCGAGACTCCAAAGCTGTGCAGGGATTGCAAGCCGACGGCCGGCATCATGGATCCATCATTCCATCCGTAGGCAAACTCAGAATTATATTGAAAAACAGAACTGATGGGCAATAATTGAATCGAGGCCTTATCCCATTGAAAGCTATTTTTAAATTTGACCAAGCTTCGATCATTCGAAATCGTATCGCCTACAGGGTTTGAATAATACTTTAGATTTCCTGTAAAAAGTGGCCGAATTGTAAAAGATATCAAGGAGTCGCTAGTTCCACGGAGTTGTTCACGGCGGTAGGAATCCTCTAAAACGGGTAGGCCAACCGGTAAGGTTTGAGCATACAGCCGGATTGAAGCCATCAAGCAACAGAAAGTAATTACCTTTAAAAGTTTTTTAATCATCGTCTTACCTGAATTCAATGGCTTTTATTTTCATATTATCTACCGACCAGCTTTCATTGCAGTGCTTGTTGGCAAGATCAGGATCCTCTAATTGCGCAAAACAGCCCACACTCAGCGTACTTTCCTTATGCTCAAAGGTTCTTAAAATTCGATATTTCACCGTTCCGCCCTTCTCTCCCTTGAGCTTACACGCGCCCAGCAGGTCGGTTTGAATGGCATTACTATTCGGTTTATAATTGTAGAAATTAAAGCGATTATTCTCAATACTTGGCTGCAAGATTGGATAAGACTGCGTACAATCTGCGCATAATCCACTGGCAATCGTCGCATAAATGGCACTCCAGCCATCAATATTCATGATCCAGATATCCGGCCCCTCAGGTTTTGCCGCATTCCCATCCCAGGTATCGTGAATATACAGATCAAAACTAATTTGAACAATATCATGCTTCGGCAAACTGTCCAGTTTAAGCAAAAACCCATTTTGAGAATACCTGCCGATCACTTTTGAACCATTGTACTCCCCAATTTTCCCATCAATGATTTTTACCAGACTGCTATCCTCAAAATTATTGCTGTAGATGACCGTCTCTTTCTGCAGGCCTTTGCAGGATGCGAAAAAGAGCATGATTAGAATAAGGACAGTTATATGTGTGAATCTGTAATACATTTATCCATTATTATGTTTAATTATTGAGATTAAATTGCAATTCTTATACCCCCCATTTCGAAGCAAGCATGACCGAGAAATCTCTTGACCAAAGTTAATACCCTGCATCAACAGATTTCTCCTCGCGATACTATTCCCCGGCATCACCATATTCCGTTCGCTCCTCGAAATGACGGGTGTAACAAGATGATCCGTCATTTCGAAGCAAGCATGACCGAAAAATCTCTCGACCAAAGTTAATACCCTGCATCAACAGATTTCTCCTCGCGATACTATTCCCCGGCATCACCATATTTTGTTCGCTCCTCGAAATGACGGGTGTAACAACATGATCCGTCATTTCGAACACAGCATCAATATTTTCTTCTCAAGCCGGGCATTTTCGCTGTGGAGAAATCTGCTAATACAAGGTTATGAGATGCCACTTACGAAATCAACTTTCCACTCGCACAGGTGATTTCATAAGTCTATCCTCAACTCTCCACTATCAATACCCTAAAACCTATACATCACCCCCACCTCTCCATTCAAACTAAAAACATTTTTATTCTTCGCACCCAAAGGCCCTGACAGCCACTGGTAATTCAGCGACTGAATTCCCTGAAGCTTGGCATTAAAAATAAATTTCCGATAAGTATGGCTCGCCACCGCTGCCGCACTTAGATCCACCCATGGGCCATAGCCATAAGCATTGGCAAGATCGCCGTTATGTTCGTATCGCTCCAATTGTAAACCTATCCTCTGCAGACCTTTCACCCGGCTCAATTGCAAGGATTGGATATTTCCCCCCGGACCGATACCGGCACCCAAAACTTGACCGCGGTGGGTATAGCCATGGATGACCTGATGATGCATATACCATTCCCCGGCGCTCCTGAGTATCCGATCAATGGACTGTTCCATATGCGTCAACTCAAATCCGATCTGAATGAATTCATCCGTTCTACCCTGATACGGAATCAATTTATTCAAGCCAATGGTATAAGCTCTTGAATGCTCCGGGCTCATCAAAAAATCGCGGGTATTGTAGGAATGATCATTCTTGCCATATTCAAAATAAACCTCTGCTCTCGCCCCGGTTAATAGCCAGCGCGCAAAAACAGAGGTCAACTGATCTCTTAATTTGGCATCCTCATTCGTCTTGACCTTTTGAAAGGCCTGAAACAGTGGCAAATAATCGTCAAAACCATCATCCATATCCTCATGATACGTCTGAAAACTTCTGGTTAATCCGAGAAACAAGCCCGGAAGCCAGCGCGGCTGATAGCTAAACACCATCCCGGATAAATACCTCCAGTCTTCAGCTAAGCCCGGTGTAAAGCCCGAACCTTCCAATCTTGCCGCAATAATCTGCGTTTCAATCGAGCCTATCGGGGTACGCAGCGGCCGACTCGTATTGAGGGTCAGATGTTTAAAGCCGGGAGCAGTATTTGACATCAGAATAGAATTTTGCATACCCGGGCCCCACCAAAGATTTTCATTAGAGATCCCCAATGAAACCGGATTGAAAGTCAGACGCACACTACTTTGACCCCAGGATAATGCCGAGTAAGGTTTCTCACCAAATCGAACCGGAAGATCGGCAGAACCCATATGAGAACGGTACTCCCTGAACTTCGCATTCCCGGCAAAAACATATTCCGGTTTAAACTGAATACTCAAAGGTCCGGCCTTCGCAAAAAAACCCGCAGTCAGAAAACTTTGATATCCTTTCGCCGAAATCATCAGTCCGTCATTACGATTTATTGTCGGATTCCCATAATACCCTTGCTGCCAGAAGGCAGGGAGAAGAACAATTTTGCTTTTACCGGAAGCTGTTGTCAGGATAGTTCTTCCCGGATTCAGCAGGCTGTCGGATGCCACTTCCCGCCTGCTCTGTACCCAAGCAGGTGAAATCGGACGAACGGTAAAGGAAAGTGTGGAATCCAACTCTCCATTTAATTGTTTTCTACGGTAATAGTCTTCATAAGGCTGGAAGCCAAGGGGAATCGATTGAGCAAAAACAGGTCCGGAGCAAACAACAGCCAAGAGCATCCATCCTAACATCAAGAACCTATGATCAGGCATTAGGATAATGTTTATTATTTTGAACAAGAATAGTAAGTTAAACGAGGCTTGAATTAAATTTTAGAAATCGCCTTTAAGGGAGTTTCCACGAGATTATCCAAGACCTCATAGATTGAATTGTTGCTCTTGAACTCCGGCACAATCTCCTTCATTTTCATCACTACCTGACGGTCTTTGTATTCACAACTCAGTTGAATCAGTTCTCGAATATGATCATTGATGGTATGAAAATGGTATTCTCTAACCTGAGCCACCATAATCTTCTCATGATGGGTAGGCATCGTATTTTCCTGGTCGTTTAGTAGTTCCTCGTAGAGCTTCTCACCGGGTCTTAGTCCCGAAAATTCAATGGAAATATCCTGATTAGGTATGAGGCCGGATAAACGAATCATCTTTTTAGCCAGTTCCATAATCTTTACCGACTTACCCATATCAAAAATGAAGATTTCCCCACCCTCACCCATAGAACCGGCCTCCAATACCAAACGGCAGGCCTCAGGTATGGTCATAAAATAGCGGGTAATTTCGGGGTGAGTGACGGTGATCGGTCCCCCTTTCTGAATCTGTGCTTTAAAGCGAGGAATGACCGAACCATTGGAGCCCAATACATTGCCGAATCGTGTGGTAATGAATTTGGTATTCACGCCTGTACGATCTTTATTCAGGTGACTGAGTCCGTTGGTGTACAGGCCAGGTTCCTGATATTTAAATGAATTGAAGAGCGACTGTACATAAATTTCGGCTATACGTTTGGAAGCACCCATCACATTGGTCGGGTTAACCGCCTTATCCGTTGAGATCATCACAAATTTCTGCACGCCATACTTGACAGAAAAGTCGGCCAGGATTTTGGTGCCCATCACATTGGTTCGAACCGCTTCTGCGGGATGATGTTCCATCAGCGGCACATGTTTATAGGCTGCAGCATGGTAAACATAATGAGGTTTAAAGGTTTGGAAAAGCAATTCCATACGCTGATAATCTCTCACATCACCAATAAAGCAATGAAAATTATTTTTAAAATGCCCATCCTGAAATTCCAGACAAAGGTCATTAAGCTGAGTTTCGCTCTGATCGTTTAGAATGATTAATTGCGGATTGAAGTTGATCAGCTGCCTGACAATCTCTGAACCGATGGATCCGGCAGCGCCTGTAATCAGAATGCGCTTTCCTTTGATCTGATCAGAAATCAGGTCATTATGTATCTCAATCGGCTCGCGTTCCAGCAGATCCTCAATCTTGATGTCTTTGATTTGCTTAGTAGATAGCTGTCCCCTGATCCAGGATCTGACCGGAGGGAGGGTCAAGACCTTAATCCCGTGTTCCAGACAAATATCTACGATTATATTCTTGGCTTCGTAAGGAATGTTTTGAGAGGCAATAATCAGATTGTCAATTTTCTGCTGTTCTATGAGTGTGCTGAAATCACGGGTATGATAGATTTTGATCCCATCGATGGATTTGCCCAACTTACGCTCATCATCGTCGATAAAAGCAGTGAGAACCATATTGATTTTAGGATCATGATCCAGAGTCCTTTTGACGGCAATACCGGCTTCCCCTGCTCCATAAATAATTACCCGACGCTTATCCACCTTGAAATTCTTCAGATACATGAAGAAATATTTGACCACCACGCGATACGTGATCAGCACTAAAAATCCACCCAGGCCATTGATCACCAGAATCACATTAGAAATATAGGGATCCCGATCAAAGCTGAGGAGCATTAAATTAAAGATGAAAAACAAGCCATTGCTGATGAACACCGAGAAGAGGATCCGGAAAGTATCCTGAGCACTGGTGTATCGAATAATTCCGGCATAAGTCTTCAAAGCCAGGAATACCACACTGTTTACAGCGGCAAATACGAAAACATTTCGACTCAGTTCATTTATATTGATCTCATCTGAAATGAAATTGAATTTAAGAAAATAGGCACAAGCCAGGGAAACTGCACAAAAAATCAGATCCAGGCAAAAAATGATCCAGCGAGGTACAATATTGATGTGGCTAAACAAATCCTTTAATTGTTGCTCAACAAATATAGTATTTTTAATTAATCATTAGAATGTAAAAAAAAATCCCTCCGGGCGGTGTCCCCTCTGGTCGGTGTCCCCTCTGGTCGGTGTTGTCACCGTACCAGTCTAACACCGTACCAGTCTAACACCGTACCAGCCTAACACCGTATCAGCCTAACACCGTACCAGCCTATCACAGCTCAGGCTCAAAGATGCTCCATGTAATGAGTAAGAAGAGGATTGCCTTGGTTCAAAAAGTAGTACTGGGCTGAAGAGAATAAATACTCCTCCGGCAGTTTACAATATCCAGCCTTAACAGGGTTGAAATGTATATAATCTATTTTGTGTTCAGCCACAGCTCTTGTTAATATTCTGGCTCTGTAGGCCCTTCGCTCCCAGAAATGAAACTGCCTGTCACCTTGTGTACTCGTATATTTAGCCAGTACATTTGGATTGTTATCAAGCAAGTTGAACTTAATTTGTTGTGCGGTATATTTGAGAAAATTCTGCTGAACATTTTTTTCAATCCAGTCGTTACGCTTGCGCCAAAGTACATGCATATGGTTTGGCATAATTACATATGCATAGAGCCATATCCGTTCCTCCTTGACCAAAAATTCAAGGCTGTCAAGGATTATCTGTTTGTGTTTGTCTTCATCAAGTAAGGTCTGCCAATTTAGGCAGGTGACAGTGAAGAATTCCATGTCTCCGTGATTCATGGTTAAACTTATACCCAGTGACTAATAATTTTTTTGGGTAATTAGTAAGCGGTAGCTAAGATTGAGAATTCGGAATATGGTGGAGGGAGGTGGTATGGTGAGATCACCGACCACAGGGCACCCACAGGGAGGTGGTATGGTGATAACACCAACCACAGGGCAACCACAGGGGTACGGTGACAACACCGACCACAGGGCAGGGGTAGGGTGAGAACACCGACTACAGGGCAGGGGTAGGGTGAGAACACCGACTACAGGGTAGTAAAAGAAATAATATTGAAGTAAAATGAATATTCACGAACTAAAGCGCAGTAATATTGTTTCCACCCCAAATGAAACAAGGCTGAATCTAATGAAATGTAACTGGGTCCGTAAAGATGATTATGCTCTAAATAAAACTGTTTGAAATTAGGGGTACTTACAGAGATACTCCTCTTTTGTATAACAGAAGGTCCTGGCCTCCGCCAGGATGACAAACAGTGGTAATAAACAGGAGATCCCAGCTCGGTGGCTGGAATCGTAGTACCCATACAAGGCATTATCAATGGTGGGCTTGACCCGACACGACAAAAAACTCTCGCAGAGACGCAGGGACGCAAAATAGATCATCTCAAACCAGTGATTTTCTAGCCGGCACCCATTCGCGTCTTGGCGTATTAGCGAGAAATAAAAAATAAATTATTCCGCGGAAAAAATAGCATTCAAAATATGCTTGGAATGCCTCACCTTATCAGCTGAACTGCAAGCATGAATTCATATTGTTAATTGAACCACCCTTCCCATTTGCTCATTTGCTAATTTTCTCATTTGCTAATCCCTTCCCCATTAATCGCCCCCTTCCCTCCACAACAAACCTCATCCCAACAAAAGCCAGTCCGGAAAGCAGAATAAAAACCAGAAAGGTAAATGCATCCCAATCAGAATAAATAATTACTACATTAACGAGCACCTGTACCAACATGTACAAGGAAGAAACCTGTAAATGAGGCCAGCCCTTGCCGTTGACCAGATATTGGTAAAAATGGCTCCGATGGGCTTCAAAGATATTTTCCCTACGGATTAACCTGAAAATCAGGGTACTCACTGTATCCAGTCCATAAATTAAAAGCAGACCGATATACTTCAGATCTCCGCTTTGAATAATCAACAATAAGAGAAAGAAAATAATGATAAAAGCCATACTTACACTTCCTACATCTCCGGCAAAGCATTTAGCCTTCTTCCTGAAATTGAAAAAATTGAATACAAGTAAAGATAGAGCGGCAACAATCAGCCATTCACTTAAAGCGAATGAAATATGAGATTCATTAATGAAATATAAGCTTAGTATCGTAATAAGGCTATATGCACCAGTAATCCCGTTGATACCATCCATGAAATTATATGCATTAATAGTACCAATAACCAGAATATAAACTGGAATAACAATCCAGACCGGGTAAGTCCACAAACCTGTCTGCATGAAGAGCAAAGAAACAGCAATCAGATGTACTAAAATCCGGACCTTGTTGGATAAAGGTCTCAGATCGTCATAAAAGCTGACAATACTGATAAGTAAAAGACCAGAAGTAAAAAGGGGGTATTGAAAGCCGCTGAATAGGGCTTGAAGTAAGATCGCGATTGGGAAAATAATACCACCTCCCCGAATGGTTATACGGGAATGTGAACTTCGCTGATTCGGTTTATCAATTATTTTAAACTGAACCGCAAGCCTGAAATAAAACAGGAGTATTAAAGCTAATACCGGAAGATATAACAGTTGCAGCATAGCTGCAAAGGTTAATTAATTCGGGGAATTAAACAAGATTCAGAATGGGAAATTATTTTAATTGGGATTTTGAAATGAACTTATCGTTTTGATAATTCCCGCCCTGGCATGAACAGGAAATTCCTTACCCAAGGCCTGTCTGATTTTAGTATTATCAACGATATAATTTTCAGTTAGTTTGTTTAGCCGCTCTGTTGTTAAAGGAAGTTTTAATATATCACCAAGCTTTGCAAGAGACCTGATCAATCCAGGATTTATTTTCCATAATTTTGGGCTTCTATCAGATGCATCAGCTATAAGCTTAATGAGATTATTGGTAGACAAAGCTTCGTCATCGGCAACATTATAAATTCCGGAAGGAATGTCATCGCGCTCAAGTAATTCCCGGATCACAAAACAAAGATTGTCGACACTCAAAAATGAGCGCTTATTTTCAAATGCAGCCAGAGGGTAAGGTATACCCTTAGAAATTAGTTTATAGAGTAGATTAAGATTTCCTTTGTTGCCAGGACCGTGGATCATGCAGGGACGAAGAATATAAAAAGACTTTCCATCCGGTAAAGGCTGGCTCTTTATGTACTCCTCTGCCATTAGCTTTGATTTCCCGTAATGTGTTTGTGGAGCCGGAACATCGCTTTCTGTTAATTTTCCTTCAACAACATCTGCACTGGCTTTAACTGAACTGATAAATATGAATTTTTTCGCATTTGATTTTAAAAAAACATCATATAGCCTTTTAGTTAACTCTGTATTACCTTGGTAATAATCATCCGGGTTTGAAACGTTCTTTAAATCATGAGCTTTCCCGGCAAGATGTACGACATAATCTGCATCATAAAAATTTTGGTCGCCAATAAAAGATATATTATTCCGGTCAAATGGTGTAATGATCCATTTTGTTGTTGAACTTAAATAGGGGCCGAGGTTGAGCCCTACAAAACCTGAAGATCCCGTTACCAATATATTCTTTATGGATAGGATGCTATCTGATGCCACTATTACTATTTTGTATCTCGCATACCGCGAAGTGAATTAGGGTGTTTCATGAATAACAAATCAATTGTTTCATTGTTATCGTCATCCCCAATTTTTTTTAAAAGTAACTCTCTGGTGTAGCCTATACTATCCGCAACAGCTTCAAAACTCATCGTGTTAACATCCTGAACTTTTTGAACCAGTTCTTTTAATGAATAATTCATTATTATATTATTTGAGTCCTCTAAAATAATCAATTGCTAGCTTAAGTCCATTATCAAGGCTAGTTCGCTTTGTAAAGCCAAGCTTATGTTGAAGTTCAGTTGAACCAACCCTGTAGAAAACTCCTTCAGGTTTATCGGACGAATTTATAATGGTATTTTTCTTATCAAGAATATCAAGGACTTTCTGAGCCAACTGGTTGAAGTTGGTCGCAATTCCTGTAGAAATATTAATCGCAGAACCGTCTGTAATAGAATGACTATAATCACATATCAAGTCAACACAATTTTCTATATGTACAAAATCCCGGCTTTGTCTGCCGGAACCCCAGACTGTTATAGCCTGATCTTCAGGCGTTTCAATACACCTCTTCACAATCGACGGAAATGGATAGGTTAAATCCTGGTCTTCACCGTACCCACTAAAAGGCCGGTAGCAAATAATTGGTGATTTATAGATATCATAATAAATTTTTGCCAAATATTCACCTGTCAACTTACTCCATCCATAAGTCAAATCGGGCTTCCCCAAATATCCGCTATTAAAGTCAATATCCGACTCACTAAGTATTTTATGATTTGAAGGACCCTGATGCACTACCGGATAGGAAGCACTGCTTGAAAAATAATGTACCTTACCAGGCTTTTTAGTGAGTTTACTCAGCCAATAGAAGAAGTCAGCATCGATTGATAAGTCGGTCCCCACTGCTAAGGGGTCATTTTCAATCACCATTCTTCCTCCAACAACCGCCGCCAAGTGATAAACATCATCATAATACTTGTCATTGCCTTTAAAAAAAGCCCTACAATCTGTTTCATGAAACGTTAAAGTGGATTTATAAGTAGAAACGTCAACGTGTGATGGCCAATTTTTAATAGGCATGAAACCGCTTCCAGGGAAGAAATTATCAACAACGGTCACCTGATAATCCATACTTAGTAGTCTCTTAACCAAGTGGCGGCCAACAAATCCACACCCACCAATAACTAAAGCTTTTTTCATTTTAAAATAATCTGCGTTATATATTCAATTTTCTTCTCAATAGGGTTTTCTTTGTTATACCGATAAATATTTTTGCGGTAAAAATCAAGATTTTTATAATTCTCTTTAACTGACTTATAATGGAAGCCTAAATTATACTTTTCAAGCCAGATATTTACGAAAGAATCTTTTGGACCGAAAAAAATGACCGGCATTAACATCGCCAGAGAGGAATAAATTTTACAGGGAAATAAAATCTTATCGAAATCCTTCCCCAAAAATACTATTGAATAATCAAAGCCGGACAAGAATTCTGATAACTCATCTTTAGAATATCTAGTATGATTCCACTTAATGAATGGAGGTAAATTGCCCTGCTTTAATCCATTGGCATCGATTTTGTCTGAATTGGAAAGTTTTATTTTGGAGGAATTATCGGTTTTAATAACAACTTCTGTTGTCACAGGTTCTGTCATTATATATTTTAAAAAATAATTGTAATCATGGGCACGACCAATATTGCCTATGTAAACAATACGATTAGCCATGGGCTTTTCAAATAAATTAACACATTCAATATCTGTCCAATTTTCCTCAACGAAAATATCTTCTCCAGAGATATTATATTGCTTAATGAGATGATCTTTAATCTCATCACTGATTGTGAGAAAAACATCTACCAACTTGTAAAAAAAATAAGAGGGTATAATCGTTAAATAATACAATACCTTAAACCGCCAATCAAGAATCTTCAATATATCCGGGTAAAGATCCTGAACCTGAAAAATTATTTTGAAGTTCCTAAAACACCTGATCATAAGGATCATAAATACAAAGTGAGGTGGCGTGGATGTAACAAAAATAGTATCCCCTCTATTTATTTTTCGTGCGGCGTCAACAAGTAATTTGAAAGCAGGTCGTGAACCTAGATCTACATCAGCACCCGGACTTTGTGCCCAAATACATACATTTTCAGACCCCACTTTAGATATAATATTCTCCACAATTGGCGTGAACAACATACTGTCTGTTGTATCTTCCTTGTATTTCCTGTTAATTAAGTGAATCATTCTTATAAATTCTGCTTGAGAATAAGGCAATTCTTTTTCATTTGTGGCACACATTTCCCTGTAAAGTTTCAAATAATTACTAGCCATCACCTCGGCTGTGTAGGACGATAAGTATTTTTCGTGTGCAAGGACAATCATTTGCTCCTTTAATCTCTTATCTTCAAGCATACTAACTTTTTCAATAAAATCATCCACATCTCCAAGTTCAAACTTCAGAACCTCATCTTCAGAAAATATCTCTTTGAAGGTTGAAATATCTGAGCATAAACAAACCACCTTATTAGCAACGGCCTCTATCAATGCCATTGGAAGCCCTTCACTCAGAGAAGGCATCACATAGATATCATAAAATCGAAAAAAGGGAGTAATATTTGTTCTGAAACCAAGAAAAAAGCACCTGTCATTTACGCCAAGCCTTAAAGCTTGCGCTTTTAATGCATCAAGTTCCTTACCCTGTCCAATAACGACAAAGGCATAATCTGTAAGTTTCACCAAGGCATCGATTACCAGATTTAGCCCTTTGATCTTAGAGATTTTAGCATGTGTGCCTAAAATCTTGTATTTTAAAGCAATTTCCCTCAGTAACACCTCGTCTTCTGATGCTATATCGTTATTCGAAATACAGGTTCTTCCATTGTTCACAACATGGATAGGCGAACTTAAAAGCTTTGAATAGTACAATTTTGCATCATTTGTCAAAACCGCTACTCGATCATGAGCGGACATTATCCGGTACCATAGGTTTGAGGCTATTGCTGATACTAACCAGTTATACTCATTGTTGAAATCTTTTCTTATAAAACTATGGATCGTAGTTATAAACTTCGTTTTTTTGGGAAATTTCTTTTTATTAAGCCAAACATAAAGGTCAGGCCTGATGCCAGTAGAATGGACTACGTCGTAGTTATAATCTTTAAGAGATGATGTAAAGGAAATTCTGTATTTTTTGCAATCGAAATTATTCTCAATTTTTTCATCAAAATAAAAAAGATCAAGCGCTATGCCCTGTAAAGTTAGCTGATTAATGAGCTCTTTAAATACAGAGATAGAGCCTTGATTCGCTAATGCAGTTATTATAAAAGCTATTCTCATGGAAAAATAATGCTCTATCCTGTTAATTACTGGGTCTAATTATTATAATACTCTTTATACCAGTTCACAAACGAGGAAACGCCTTCTTTAACAGATGTAGTTGGTGCATAATCTATCAAATCAATAAGATCATCAATATCTGCCTGAGTAGCGTATACATCTCCTGGCTGTGTTTCCTTGTAATTGATTATGGCTTCCTGACCGATAGCTTCCTCTAATACTTTCAAAAAATCACTTAAAATGATGGGCTTATTATTCCCAATATTGAGAATCCGGTAAGGAGCTGTACTTGAGTTGGGACTATTAAGTAAATTTTTGTCAGATAAGCGATTTGGTATTTTATCGATTAATCGTACTATCGACTGTACAATGTCATCAACGTAAGTAAAATCCCTGATCATATCACCGTTGTTAAATAGGTCCATTGGAATCCCATCTATAATTGACTTTGTAAAACTATATAAAGCCATATCAGGACGGCCCCAAAGCCCATAAACTGTAAAAAATCTCAAACCTGTAGTTGGGAGATCAAATAAATGCGAATAACAATGTGCCATTAGCTCGTTGCTTTTTTTAGTAGCTCCGTACAGGCTTATCGGATGATCAGCATTATCACTTGTCTTGAAAGGTAATTGTGTATTTAGACCATATATACTTGAACTACTGGCATAAAGCAAATGTTTAATTTTGTAGTTTCTGCACTCTTCAAGGATATTCAAAAATCCGTCAATATTGGATGTAATATGGTCCCTAGGGTGTGTCAGGCTATATCTGACACCAGGCTGAGCAGCAAGATTAATAACAATGGTCGGATTCTCGGCTGCAAAGATTTGTTCTACCTGATTCCTGTCGTCGATACCCCCATGATAAAACTTATAATTTGGGTGGATCGAACTTAGTATAGCTGGAATTCCTTCATTTCCAGTTCTGCTGTCCAGATCAGCTTGAGTTATGCGAATGCCATGCTCAGCCAGACGAGCACGTTTTAGAGAAGTATCGTAATATGAATTAATCGAATCAATACCAACAACTTTGTAGTTCAGATTTAGAAGTTCTGACACAAGATGGAATCCAATAAATCCAGCAGTCCCGGTTACTAATATTTTTCGGTCCTCAACCGAATCTTCCAAAGTAGTGTCTATCATATAATTTCGGGTGATACTAGTATTCAAATTATAGTTTATAAAATCAAAAATTTAATGATTCACTTTGTCATGAATAAACAAATCCCGGTGAAATTTCATCCACTTAGTCAGATCGAATTGTTCAACAGCACGTGCACGAGCCTTTTGCTTAAATACATTTAACATGGGAAGTAAATCAATGATTTTTGTTGCATAATGTTCTGGCTCGCCCCAGTCGTATTTATCGTAGTTAGTTGCATTATCAACTAGTTGCACCGATAACTCTCTGCCCAAAAGCTCAGGTATTGCACCATTGCCGGGCCCAACAACGACTAAACCTGAGGCCATGGCTTCGATTACCACTGTAGGGCAGGAATCAAAGGGTTGCAAATGTAGCAAAATATCTGAACCCGAAAAAATACCAGGTGCATCAGATCTTCCATAAGCACCAAGAAAAGTTACGTAGTCGGTTAATTTGTTTTCGCTGATCAAATTCCTTACTTCTGGCAGGGATGATTCCTTTATACGGCCGGCAATTTTTAAATGGCACTCAATACCAGATTTTCTTAGTAAAGCAACTATTTTAATGGCTATCACCACCCGGTTGATATCGTTATGAGAACCGGCAACCAGGATATTTGGTGACTTACCACATTCCTTAAAATCCGGCTTAAATACCGATGTATCTATCGAATTATATAGAACCACTTTATTAAGATTACCGGTATCCATTACCAGTTCATTGACTGATTGAAGGGCGAATTCACTTTGAAAAAGCACAATATCGGAATGTTCAAGACCGTATTTAAAAGATTTGTTGAGCTCTGAGAATCTTGGACCGGCCCATGCTGGGAAACCAATCCCATTCTGGTTCCAGATAACTTTTGCATTAGCTTTCTTTGCCTTTTGAATCATTTCCTCAAAGCTGGCAGGAAGTGAACTGCTTAAAAGATAAAGTGCGTTATAAGTATTATCGGCAGAATCAAACTCCTTCAAATCCCGCAACTTTAGACCTCCACCGCTATTTTTGTTATTCTGAAATCCAATAAAAACATTTGCCGGCTTGGAGAACGAATTAAATCTGATACTTCGAAGATTATAAAGTTCGTTAACTTTTCTTATAGACATATAGGTCCGCAATAGATAATATTTAATGAATATCTTAATGTTACTGACCAACCACATTTCTTATGATATTTTTGAGTTTATAGGATAAGTTATATAATACAAGATGCTCTTTTCTTCCAGATCTAAACAGGCAGGAAATCATTAAAGTCAAATTAATCGCATTAAACCCAAGGTAATTTGCAATCACTTTATATTCTTTATATACGCCAAAACCGTTGTCAGCGAGGTACAAACAAAGAGCGTGGTAGTGAGTATATAAGCGCTTCCTTAATGCCAAGTCGTTATATCGGTTCGTTCTTCGGTTTGTTTCTGTTATTTTTTTTATCCACAACGAAACTTTTTTAAGGATATCGTAATTCCCTGCGAATTCAAACTCAAGTCTATAAGCATTGGCTAAAAGTAAATGAATCTCCATATCCTCATCTGAAACAGTCAACCCCATCTCATTTAAAAGGAATAACTGTGTTCGTTTTTGAGAGTTGGTCCGCTCACCTTTTGAGAAAACCGAGCCCATTTGATTCCCGTGAATTCTGTATTTCAGAAGTACTTTATTGATATTGGAGATGCCATGGGATGCTGAAGCCCTAGCCCAAAGCTCATAGTCCTGGTCATAATTAAAACTTAAATCATATAATCCCGTATCGTCAATGATTCGCCTTCTAAACATAACAGCAGGATGTGCTAATGGATTTAAAAACAAAAGGGCTACGTCGCAATCCTCTTTAGTTTCCGGAAATGTCCATACACGAACCTTAGAATCTCCAAAAGCCTCAACATAACTTCCAAGGATGTCAATGTCTTTAAACCTATTTAAAAACTCCAACTGAGTAGATAAACGTGTACTATTAGCAATATCATCAGCGTCCATTCTAGCTATATATTCGCCTTTGGAAATCTGAATTGCTGTGTTCAGAGAAGATGCAAGGCCCTTGTTCTCCTGGTCTATAATTCTTACACGACTATCTGATTCTTTAATTTGTTTTAATAAAACCGAAGTATTATCTACGGAACCATCATTTACAATGATAAACTCAAAATTAGCGTATTCTTGGTTTAATATACTAGCAACACTTTCTAAAAGATATTTGTCCGCATTATATGCAGACATGATTACACTGATTAAAGGTGTCATTATCAAAAAACAAAATTCATGACAAAAGTATAAAAACAATAAAACGACATCACCCAAATAACTGGCTTTCTGAAATCAAATGTTCCAATGGACAAAATGATGAATGGAAAGAACATCGCAAGATACCGACCATAATAGGCACCGGAGAAATATGCAAGTACAATAAGGAGGGATCCGATAAAGGCAAAATCAATATTCAAGGTACTTTTCTGATCTCTTTTCTTAATAACGAAGATACACGCGAAAAGGCAGCAAGCCCATAAAAAATAAATTACGGACATCCCGTTGCTACTGGAGTAAATATTCGCTCTCCGATCATTAATCAGTGAGAAAAATATTTTATCGCCAAAACCAAAAAGTATAGCTGCCATAGTCAGTGATATAATCTGGAGAGTGCGATTCTTTATTCTGTTTTTTAGAAAAACAGCAAGGAAATATACTACAACCAATATCAGTAATCCCAAATGCAGCGAAACACTTAAAACGATAAAAAAATACTTGAACAGCTTTCGCTTTGCCCCATATCCAAGTAGAAATAAGGATAAGGCAAGCGAGTTCCTGAGTTGGGCATTAAAAAAGTCGATTATTAGAGGGTTAAGAAAAAATATGGCAAGCCTGTAATCAATTTTTAATCTTTTTAATGCGAAAAAGAAAATAACTATAGTTACAGAAGCGATTATAAACAAGGTAAGTTCAACGTCCTGGCTAGATTCGAAAACGGTGAAGAGCCACTTCTGAAAAAGCACCTCCCTGAATAAAAAAATTATAGGGGATTCAAACTGTGCCAAATCAGGTGGAGTATCCATCTCCAGATTTAGCCTATAGGAAGCCAGGTCTTCGAATCTCCCTGGTGTAATAGCCTCCCATGGAAAAAGAATAATAAGAGACAAAATTACTCCCAGAGATAAAGAAGATTTTCTAAGAGTCATATGGACATTTAACTAATCGAATAATATTTACATTTAATAAGGGAAGTTTCTGCCTAAAAACACACTTCCATCATAAGTTAAATGATCAGGATCGAAATATAGTAGTTTCCCATCTTTTATGCCATAACAATATATAGAATCACAAAGAAATTGGCTCGGATCAAACACTTTGGTGCCTGGAAACTCCCTCAGCATCATATAGATCCTGGATTTGTATAGGCTTGTATATTTCTTGTAATCACTGACCGGAAGAACACCTTTTTTATCAGAATCCGAATAAAAGAAACTAACAGGTCTCAGATCATTAAGTGGATTGAATCCCAAATCAGGGTTGTCCAAAACCAAAATGACTTTTTTCCCTGCTTGTTCCAAATATTCAATTGTACGCTTTAAACCTTCAATATAAATTTCTTCATTATTCCTTATAATCGGATTGTCTTTAAATCTTACCGACCTATATGTCTTCTGATTGTATCTTCCACCACTGAACATCATTTGTCCATACCAGGAAAGTATGACTGTATGTATCGTTTTTGACTTTGAAATATATCCAAAAACCTCTTCAGCGTTTTGTGAGCAGTCAAAAATTTTGTCACTTTCCACCAAATTTACATTCATAGGAGTGCAAGCGTCAAATTGAAAAAGATTTTCAGTTGTTAATTTATAATGAACATCCAGCCCAGCGAACAAATGCTGAGCATGACTATCGCCAACCAGTGCAATTGTAGGATCATTTGTATTCATTGCACGAGACAGATGTGGTATACCGTTAAATGCCTTTGCATTAGCAGATGCAGTTTCATCCGGGGAAATATGTGCCTTTTCCACGAAGACCCCTGTGTTGTAAATTTCATCAGTTCGATTCGGTATACCATTCATTCGAATAGTAATTAAGGAGATGATAGCTATAATTGCCATACCTGTGCAAAGAGCCACAATTTTCTTTTTGCTACTCTTTATCTTTCGTAAAGGAACTTCAAGGAATTGAAAAGTAATCCAACCCAACAGGATACTAATTATGACAATCGCGAACTTGAGTTGCCAAGACTCATTACGTGAATCCGTTATAAAAATAAAGGAGAGAAGCGGTCAGTGCCAAAGGTACAATGGGTAACTGATTTTACCTAACCAAACAAACAACCTGGATGATAGTACTTGCTTATTAAACCATGAATCCGGACCAGCTGAGATTAATAGATAAGCGCCTATGACCGGTAAAAGCATCCAAGCCCCTGCTTGGCTTTCGCTATTATTATAAGGATAGAAAGCGAGAAAGGAAACAACTAGTGTAACTCCCAATAATGACTGAGCATTTGAAAAGGACGAAATATGATAAGTTGATTGAGAGAATTTATTAGCAATTATCCTAGGATGATTATTTAACGCTAACACCCCCCCCCAACCATTAATTCCCAAAAACGCGTAAAAGGGGAATAAAATGTGTTAGAAACAATGAAATCGATTGAGCCTATCTTAACAATTATCTCATTGCAAATTACAAAATATAGATTTAAGGATAAAGATATTAGGATAAGAACAAACAAAATACGCAATATATTATAGGATCGGCGCCAGGCTACGAATAATAATAGCGGATAAAATATATAGAATTGCTCCTCAATTCCCAAAGACCAGAGGTGAAGTAGTGGTTTTGATATTGATGCGAGATCGAAATAGCCCCCTTGTATCCAAAAAAGAATATTGGAAAAAAAAGCAGTCCCTGCCAAGATTTGAACACTTAATCGACTATATTCATCTGGAAGAAGCAAAAACCACCCAGCTACCCAACAGAATATCAATATGAGTAAAAGTGCCGGAAATATTCGAAGGATACGGCGAGCGTAGAAATCTCTTATTGTAAACGTTTCATTCCGGAGGTTTTTAGAAATGATTGTTGTAATAAGAAACCCGGAGATAACAAAAAAAATATCGACTCCGATATAGCCACCTTGGATTAATTCAGGGAAAGCGTGGAACCCAACAACCAACAGAACAGCAATAGCTCTCAGACCGTCTACATCTGGTCGATATTGAATATGGATATTATCCTTAGAAGATTGCAAAGTTATATCCGAGATTATTTATTACTTAAAAGTTTGTAAAGGATGTGCATAATAATCACATGAATATCCTCAGAAATCTGCATATCATTTATATTTGCATTTACTGACAGCTCAGCAATTTCTTTTAGCTTTCCTCCATTAAATCCTGTTAAGCCAACAGTTATTCCACCATTGTTATTTGCGTACGTTATGGCCTCGATGATATTTTTAGAGTTCCCACTTCCCGAAATACCAACAACGACATCACCAGGATCCATAAAATTTTTTAATTGTTCAACGAAAATAACATTATAGCTGACATCGTTTCCATAAGCAAGAATCGTTGCGATATTGTCGTTCAGACATAGAGCCCTAAATTTCTTATTCTTTTCAAACGAACATCCTTTATTAAGATCACAAACAAAATGGGAAGCAGTGGATCCGCTACCACCGTTACCGAAAAATATTATTTTCTTGTTATTGTCCCTTGCTTTGAGAAAAGTATCTGCAACATGCTGAATATCCACAATATTCAAGCTGTCAAGCGTCTTTTTCAGATCGTCGATATAAGTTTTTATCTGTTCCATCTTTTATAATATTATATTAATTTTTGCGGGTTTCACCATCCTGAAACATTGCCGTTAAATATTGATGAGCAATATCAGTAATAGAATTTACATTGATATTGCCTACATAGTTTACATAGTCGGCCATTATTTGCTCGATTAGACCGGGTATTTCCTCTTGGCAATTAAACGGTAGTCCGGCCTTTTTTACTAATTCTGGATGCCCACCTGAATTCCTGTAAATTGCTGGCAGACCACATGCCAGGCCTTCAATAAGCGAGTTGGAGCAGGGATCATTTTCGCTGGCGGTGATATAAATATCCTGACCACGAAGTATTTCTGCCAGTTTGTTAGAATCAACAGGAGGAATCAATTTAATATTCTTAAGTGATTCATTTATTCTACCGACAAAACTATATTCCACTTTGTTGAAATCAAGATTATCGTCTAGCCACTTGTATACGCTACCTCCTTTTTTGGGATTGTCTGACCAACTAGCAGATACAACCCGAATTTTATCGCCTTTTTCTCTGGTGGGTTTCGAGAAGAAAATATCAGGATTTATACTGTTATAGATAACTACTGGATTTATTGGCTGATAACCTAGCTCTAGTAACTTTGTAAGTGTATACTGAGACTGGATAATAGTTACTGTTGCGAATTCTTTATTTAACTCAAATATCTCATCATCGGCAGTACTATCGCTTCCCCTATATAACTGGATTGGACCGTCAATTCTATGAGCAATCTTAGCCCCTTTAACTTTTCGTAGTTTTTTTAAGAGGTCCTTATCTAACCAACTTGAATCAAATATGTAGGCGTCTATTTCAGAATTTATTTTGTTATTATAAACTTCGGTACCTAAATCCAGAAATCCTTTTTTTAGCGCGAGCATAAATTGGTTTCCACCACCATATGGTGGCTTTTTAAACTCACGAAGGATAGAAACCCGTTTACCACTAAACTCACCTTCAATTAACTTTATTTTACCAAACAATTTTGAAAATAACGACATATAAAAATCCGATTAAACCTGAGTTATTTAAATAGTGAAGTAACAGTTTTTATCAATGAAATTTTTGAGACAACTTCTGAATTTCCTTGAATCCTGGTTTTTAATCCAGCATATAGATTACCGAGTAATGAAGTAGTAATTGAATCAGTTTTTAAATAGGCTAAAAGCGAGGTAAAAGCGAAATATAAATCGCCGGCTCCGGTTGCATCCAAACCCATATCAAAATAAGCAGGACAAAATACT